>CYGL01000047.1_pt1 | contig 56965 bp, 102 predicted proteins | sample 485531 | NCBI WGS metagenome assembly CYGL01 (sample SAMEA3497897, study PRJEB9818) | human gut metagenome | reverse complement strand
CAGACACTTTGCATGGAATCTTCCCGGTGTCAGTAGAGAAAGCGCCACAAAAACCATTAAGACAGCCGCAGACCTTCCACAGCTCAGCACATCTGGAGACGTTCAGGGCTCTAATGTTCGTCAAATTGCACAACAAGAAATCATTGTGCAAGATGTACAAGAAATCCCACAAAGCCAGTAAACAAGCGGTTTCTAGCGTTTTGGTTTATGATATTATGATTTCGCTAAATTAGACTTTAGCGAAGTGATAAAACAGAACATTTGAGCGATAAAAGCACGACAAAGCCAGTAAACAAGCGGATTGACAGTGATTGCGCGATAATTATCATTGCGCAGTCGCTCCGTTCTGGCTGATTTCATTGTGCAAGATGTACAAACGCAGGGCGTAGGGGTTTATATACCACACATTGCACGCCCAACTAAGTCGCTCAAATATTCTCAAAAATAAAAAGGCTTATTATATATATTTATATATACATAACCAACTAACAATAATTTATTAAACCATATACAATAACCATTATATTTATTAATATATAGCTCTAACAATAACCCATATAATATAATTAATAAATCCACTGTACAAATCTGATAGATAGGTGTATAATAGACACATCTTAATTCACAAGATATTCATAAGCACATCAGAAAACGGCTAGTTCAGCCGAGTAAATTCCAAAAAATTTTAAAAATAAAAAGTTAGGAGTTAGAAATGCAGGGTGCAGAGTATCAGGCTTTGGCTATGCGTACTAACGATAAAAAGTCTACAGATAGGCTTCTAAATAAGATTAATGATTTGAAAATTGGCAATCGTGGTGAAGATACACCTGAGATTGAATTGGGCGGTGTCATTAATGCTGCATTAGGTTTATCTGGCGAGGTTGGAGAACTTAACGACATGCTCAAAAAATGGATTTTTCATGAAAAGCAGTTAGATACCGAACACTTAAAGCGTGAAATCGGCGACATATATTGGTACTTGGCTTTAATGTGTGATTCATTTGAGTTTAATCTTGATGAAATCATGCAGATTAACATTGATAAGCTGAAAGCAAGATATCCAGAAGGATTTGATACTTACAGAGCTAATCATAGACAGGCAGGTGATGTCTAATGAACGATATTTCATATCCATTGCCTTGCATTAATTGTTTGAGCAGGCTCCAGTCAGAATGCGCATGTAATAATTGTATACATAACGGTGCTAAGAGTGATGATAAGTTTGATAATTTTATTCCGCTTAAAGATGTTGCACCTAGCGTCAACGAAAAGCCGGTAAATGACAATGTTAATCACCCTAGCCACTACGCAACCGGTAAATATGAGTGTATAGATGTCATGCTTGAGATATTTGGCGTTGAAGCTGTAAAGACATTCTGTTTACTCAATGCTTTCAAGTATAACTACCGCAGTGGTAGGAAGAATGGCTTAGAAGATATTCAAAAAGCCAAGTGGTACATTGACAAGTACATAGAATTGTCAGAATAGCCACATCAATGCACCATAGCCAAGCGGTAAGGCACAGAGATTTGACCTCTGTATGCGTCGGTTCGAATCCGACTGGTGTAGTTAAACTATTTTCGGCATTAGATCCGGTCGGAATAGTTAGACTACCAAACTGTTTTGCATTTTACAGGGTAGTCCTCCTTCATATACTCTCTTGGATTTGTTTCAGTTAAGGGTGGTGCAAGACCACTCGGAGAGTTTTGCCTCATACAGAGGTGCGAAATTCAACTTATCAAGGTTCTTCCTCAATATCCCCCCAAATATTATTGCATTTTCCCTTGATAGCCGTTACAGGCGGTATTTGCCGATATGGGATAATGGTATTCCAGTAGCTTGCTAAGCTATCCAACAGAAATGTTGTACAGGTTCAAATCCTGTTGTCGGCGTTTTCACGTACAAGTGAAATGGAAATAGAGTTGTTGGTTACCTTTATTATCCTAAAACCATCCCGTATGTGAGTTGATGTGTATGCAAGTGGTAAGCAGTACCCGGAGGGTATATTCTGCTCGAGAAGAATTCGTGTGGTTCAAATCCACACCACATCAAGTAGTCGGGTCATTCCTGAATAAGCAGGCGTTGCAGTAGTCCCTGCTGAAATAATTAAAATGTTTGTGTTGGTTGATTTGCGAACAGGACGGCAAATAGCGTAATGAAGTGCCATAAATACTTTCCAACACAAGAAACTGTACAACGGATAGTAGTTCAGTTGGGAGTAACGCTTGATTTATTCAAGTAGTCACAGGTTCAAGTCCTGTCTATCCGATTACAACAAACTAGGTTAGCTACCGAAAAGCAGACCACGACTGCCTGTTTGTTGTTATATCTAAAATCGTGGAAATTATCATTCGTGGAGGTAAATAAAATGGCAAAGTTGATTAAACATCGTTCAATCGGAAAAATAAGAATGGAACTTGCGGATTATGTGCTGAATTGCACAGATGCTGAATTGTACGAGCTTTGCGGTGCTGTTTCAGAGCTTGAAGGTGTAACATCTTGGTCTTGTGATGAATGCCAAAAACGATTTAAACCAGATTGTAGCTTTGATAGCGATGATTCAAGATGCAAGAAGTATTTCTTTGAGATGAACAAGCCGGAATAATATTGGTAAAATCAGTTGCCTAGTGATTGCAACACGAAAAGAGTAACCTACGAACTCCTGACAACTGTTTTTATATAAATCGTAGGGTTATCTATCGTAGGAGGTAATTTATGACAGACATAAAATTAAAAAAGCAGTAATTAGAGAAGATTTATTATCAATAACAAACGATTATAGAAAAGCAATTATCCTCAATCAATTCATTTATTGGTCTGAAAGAGTTTCAGATGCCGATAAGTTTATCAAGAAAGAAAATGAGATTGCAAAGAGCAATGGAGAAGAGGAAAGAGAGCTTTTCTATGGTTGGATATATAAAACTGCCGAAGAATTAGCTGATGAGGTTATGTTAGGTTTATCTGCAAGCCAGATAAGAAGATATATCAGCGATTTGGTGAATATGGGTTATCTTTCAAAGAGAAATAATCCTAAATATAAATGGGATAGAACATTACAATACAGGGTAAATCTTGTGAATATTGCAAAAGACCTTAAAAAGAATGGGTATCCATTAAGCGATTACAAAATTGAAATTCCAGAAAATGAAAAACCATTACGCATGAGTGCGTAATCAATAATGAGCCAATGAAAAATCAAACACAAGTCAGTGACGAAGCAATACCAGATAATACTAACATAGATTACTCAAACAGAGATTATACTACAGAGAATAAATATGCTCTTTCAGAATCTAAAGATTCTTCAAGAGGAGATATATATGCTTTTTCAGCAGAAAAAGGCAAAAGCGAATCTGATGTGATTAAAAGCCTTGCTGTTGAATTTGCTGATTGCGAGCTGTCGGATTGGCGAATAGAGGAATTAAAACATATTATTGGCTATTTCCTCGAGCAGTATAGCAAAACTCAAAATATGAGCCATATACGCATTACAGAGCAGGCTTTAACAAAGATAGTTATTAATTACTTTGAGCCAGTTGGCAATTACATGAGTGATAATTCTGCTTACGAATTTGATGATTACTACAAAGAACTTATAGATTATTATTTACAGACAAAATATAAGATTAATGGCAAAGAAGTGACTAAGAGCTTACAACATTTTATGTCTGGAATGATAAGAGAAAATCTGGCACAGAAATATTTGAAGTAAGGAGCAATGTTTATGAGAGATAAAAGTAAAATTCAATTCATATCCTTTCTAATAAACTCAGCATTATTACTCATAATGAATGATATAGCTGGCGTAGATGGAATGATAATTTTAGCAGTAGGCGAAACACTTACAACAATAACATCAGCATTAACGCATTAAAGACGAGGAGTGATTGATTATGGCTATGGGCGTACATCCACTAAACAAAGAAAAGTTCTACGAAGCAATAAACCTATACATATCAGGGCAAGCTTCACAAGTAAAGGCGGCAAAAGTAGCAGGCTGTAGCGTGCCGACATTTCTTAAATATGCCAATAAGATTTATAGTGGCGAGGAATTGCCGGATAATTTATGGGGGAAGAAAAATGATTGAGAAAATTATTAATCGCTGGATAAGACGCAAGACAAAGAATCTAACAGAAATACCACTTTTTACAATGACATTTGATTATTGCAAATATAAAGCACAGGGCAAGAAAGACAGTTGCACAATGCATTGTCACCCAGATATTGCTAATGACGAATTTGTGAAAGAAAAACTATGTGAGGTTGTGGACTATATAAGAGACAACTATGATTTGGATATATTCACAAAGATTTGAGGTGCGATATGAAAGACTGCTCAATTTGCAAATATTGTGATGAAGATTTTGATATTGATGAAGAAACAGGAGAAGAATATCCAATTTACAATTGCCTAAAGGGAAATGATACATCACTTGACTATGAGTGCAAGGATTTTAAGAAATACAAGCCACGGAAATATAAAGAGAAAGATACTGAATGTGATATATGCGAATACAGAGAAAAATGTGCAAAATATAGTTCTGGGATAGACTGTACAACCTACAGAGATACAAAAACACATATTATTTATCCACAAGACAAATGTATTAAAAGGACAAAAAACTAGGTATTGAGATACCTAAAAATATTGAAAACTATTTCAAAGAACATGGGATTGAGGTGTAATATGTGTAAGTTTTGCGAAGACATAGGAATTGGCATACCAAAATGGGATTTTTGCAACGAAAATTCGCCAAATTATTCTGGGATTGCTATTGAAATACGCAACATTACTAATAACCCAAGTTTAGTATTTACAAATTCTGCTGATGAATACGGAAGTGGATATATAAAAATTAACTATTGTCCTATTTGCGGCAGAAAGTTGGTGTAGTAATGGCAGAACCTTTAAGTAAATTAGCAGAAAAATGTAAAATTTGCCCTAAATCTGAAAAATGTGAACATAAAAGAATGGAACTGTGTGCTTTAGCAGATTTGCCACCACAAAATCTTGCAAGTGCTACACAAGGTATTTTGATAGATGCGGCAATGCCATTTTTGAGGGAAGAAATAAAAAGCCCTTTAAGCCCTTTTAGACACAAAGACGAATTAGAAAAAGCACTAAATGATTTCCATTTTGGAAATATGTTTATGAATGGCGTTTAGAAAGTTGGTGGAAGAATGAAACATCAAAAAGAATGGCACACTTGCGACAGGTGCGGAAAAGAGATAATACCTAAATCTTGGAAGAAAGTTAAAATTAAACCGACTGCAAGTTGTGGAGATATAATCCCTGTTTTTGGAGATAATGATATGTGCCTTGAAATCAAGAATATTCGCAGATATGAATTCCTTGAAAGAACATATGATTTATGCCATAAGTGCAGGAAAGATTTTGAAAGGTTTATGAGAAATGAATAGTGTTCTAATTGTTATAGCCACAATATTAACAGTAATAATTGCTATAATGGCAATTCCGACTATTTACTATTTTGCTGATAGAATTACCACAAACAAAAGAATAAAAGAAAATCAAATTGCTTGGGACAGTTTTAGTAAAAATATGACACAAAACGAGAAACTTGAATGTTATTCGAAATGGTGTGATGAACAGAAATACACAAAAAAGTGGCAGAATTATTACTTTCCAAGATTTTAAGGAGTGAAGTTGTTATGATAAGTAAACCTCGGTTATGTGCTACTTGCGTTAAAAGAAGAAAATGTCCTAAGTGTTTTATTGTTAGGTTCTTGGGTATTGCAAAATATGTTTATAGCACAAATTGTTATGAACCGGAATGGAAAACAGCATATAAGCAAGAACCATTGACAAATTTTGGTATAGATATTTCAAAAGAAGTGGTAGAAAAATATGCTTTGGAAAAGTTTGGCAGACTGCCGCAAAGCCACATTGAAATGACTTCTGCTAGAGGCTCTAAGATAATTGAGGAAACAAGGAGATTTATAAGAAATGAAGAAATCAAGAAGTAAAATAATCATAAAGACAAGAGCTGGCGGCTATACGAAGATTTACGCTAACGGAAAATGGCAGAAGAAAGTATGTGTCATTGATTATCACGCAGAATGTAGTAATAAGGGCGGAATAAAAGTTACTTGCGAATTTGATAAACTAAAACCAAACAAGAATGGCATACCTATCTATGATGAAGCTAAAAGAGAATTTGCAACAGAACATATAGTTGCAAGGATTTAAGGAGCAGAGTTATGAAAATAACAGAAATGAATAATTGCATTGAGAAAATGCGTGAGTGTTACAAGTTTGATGATGATAAAACGGAAATACGGATTGGCGATATGATGAGTGGGGGTAACAGATATGTAACTGTCGGTACAAGGGATGAAAACGGAACACGGATTGAAATGACAAGGTATGCGGATGAACTGAACAAGGAGTGAGATTATGTTAATAGTCACATTACAAGACGATATAGACAGCTTATATGCTATATGGGACACAACCACAGACCGATTTTTAGGAGTTAATCTTGGAAAGTATGAAGCTGTCGGAATTATCATGGATTACACAGGAAATTGCAATTTTGCAGACGCTTATAGCAGAGTGCAAAACCCACAGCCATTTAAAGACATTGCTAAATGCTTATGCGAAGAGCTTAATCGTGACGATAATAAAATTGAAACGGCAACTCAATATTTGAAAGAAATATCATGGAAAATAGGTACTGTTAGTGCTGAATGTCTTTCGGAAAAGGATGGACAGAAAATGAGAGAGTGCGTGGCAGTGCTTGAAAATAGGATTGATGAATTAGAAAGGTAATTGCGGAGGATAGTTGATGAAAACAATCAAAAAATTAGAAATTGACAGGACGGAATCGCCAATTAAGATTTACATTGACGGAGAAAAAATTGATTTGTCAAATGTCGTAAGTATGAATGTAGAAATTAATATAGATAGAATGATAGTTCACATAGCCAAAAGTGAAGTGATGGTTTTTGATAACAAATAAATATATTACCGACTACGTACTGATTGTAGTTGCTGACCTTAGAAAGTTAAAGGTTGATAAAACATAGAAAAGGAGATAGGGAACATGAAAAAATTATTTGTAAGCGTGCCAATGAAAGGCAGAACAGAGGAAGAAATTAAAGCAAGTATTCAGAAGATGAAAAAGATTGCGGAGATATACGAGGGCGAGGAATTAGAGCTTATTGATAGCTATATTAAAGACAATCCACCTAAGGACGGCAAAGAAGCCATTTTGTTTTTAGGAGAAAGCCTTAAAAAATTGGCACAGGCTGATATTTTTATCGGAATTAATGAAGCATATGATTGGAATGGCTGTTACATTGAAAGAGAAATAGCAGAAAGATATGGCATTAAAGTATATGAAGTTTCGGCAAAATACGTAATTGATAACTATAATGCACTTATTCAGAAAATGCATCCAATTTGTTGCAACGCATGCCAATAATCTAACAAAATTTTACCGGCTAACAAATAGAGTTAGTCGCTACCCTAGAAAAATTATAGGCAGAGGTCTATAAGCACCTTTGCTGAAAAGTGGAGGTGCTTTTCTTATGGCTAGTCAGAGCCTAATTTCCACAGTTAATGGATATGAAAATTATATAAAGCAAAACGGAATAGATGAACAAGTAATCAATGCTTATGTAGACGCTTGCAGTGTAGCTATAAACGGCGAAAAAGATATTGAGTATGGATTACAGCTTACAGAAAGAGCAAAAGAGCTTATAGAGCGTTTCTGTAAGAATAAGACAGGCGGTACGATATGGCATTTAGAGAAGTATGCGTTTGCTAACAAGACCGAATATGAGTTAATTAATTGGTTTTACGATATTTTGCTAATTGAAGCACAAAATAAAGTTGTTGATAGCGGATTCAGATATCTTGAAAAGAAAAGAGAACCTAAAGAACGATTTTATATGCCGCGCCGCAAGCAATTCTTAAAAATGGGGTTAATAGAAGCCTTACAGGGTATGATTGATGATAAATACGATATATTGTGCGTATCATTAATACCAGGAGCAGGAAAGACAACTATTGAAAAGATGTTTAATGCTTTAGTGGCTGGTTGGTTTCCTAATGATTTTTGCCTTTTTTACTCCCATTCTGGCGATATTACACGAATGTACTATGATGGCGTATATGACATTGTTACAAATGCAGATGAATATGCGTGGAATGAAATCTTTCCTAGCCTTACTGTTACAAGCACTAACGCAAAATTGGAGCAATTTAATATTGGCAAGTATAAGCCATTTCCAAGTGTACAATGTACTTCTGTTGATAGTAAAAATGCCGGTAAAGTTCGTGCAAGTAAATTTTTACTTGTAGATGACATGATAGGCGGCATTAAAGAAGCACTTAATCCTATGGTACTTGATAAATTATGGGATAAATACGCAGTAGACGCCAGACAGAGAAAAATCCAAGATACAGATGGACATAACTGTAAAGAGATTCATATTGCTACACGTTGGAGCGTACATGATGTTATAGGCAGAATACAAAATATGTACGCAGGAAACAAAAGGGTTAAGACTATTGCTGTGCCGGATGTAGACCCAGTAACTGGCGAAAGCAATTTTGATTATGAGTACAGCGGATTTACGAAAGAGTTTTTTGACGACCAACAGCTTTTGATGGATGAAATCTCTTATAGGTGCTTATACAAACAGGAGCCTATCGAGCGTGAAGGATTATTATTTCCGGATGATAAAATCCGCAGATACTTCAATCTGCCACACGGAGAACCAGAGATTATCACAGCTCAATGCGATACAAAAGGCAAAGGCACGGATTATTTTGTGCTGCCTGTATTACAGAAACACGGAGAAGATTATTATTGCATTGATTGCGTATGTGACAATACAGCAGATTACGAAGAACAATACAGAAACGCCGCAGGCGTGCTTGTAAATAATAAAGTGCAAGAATGTGAATTTGAGCGTAATGCTGGCGGCGATAGAGTGGCTATGGAAGTTAATAAGCGTGTTGAAAGCGTTGGGTGGGTGTGCAATATTACCGACACGCCAACTGAAACGAACAAAGAAGCAAGAATCTTTCAATGTTCTAACTGGATATTACAGCACATTATCTTTAAAGACCCATCACTTTACAAGCCGAATGAGCCGTATGGAGTGATGATGTCGTTACTAAAGCAATATTCAGTATCGGGGAAAAAACAGTTAGATGATGTTCCGGATGTTTTTTCAAACTTTGCATTAAGAATAACACAAGGCAATAGAACAGCCAAAGTTGAAGCAGCTATAAATCCATTTAGGAGGTATTAATCTATTATGACAACTAAGGACTATCTTAATCAGATAAGCTATTACAACAAGATAATTGATAATAAATTGATAGAAATAACACAGTATAAAGAATTATCATACAGCATTTCAGCAGTTGTTAATGAAGAAAGAGTCATGTCGTCATCAGATCCAGACAAAACAGGCTGCGGATATGTCAGACTTGAACAAATGGAAGAAAGCCTTGATAAACTTATAGATAAATACATCGATGTAAAAAATAAAATAATAGAGCAGATAGAGCAGATAAACAATGAAGATTATTACACAGTACTGTTTCTAAGATATGTCAGAAAGTTTACTTTTGAAAAAATTGCGAATGAAACAGACTGGTGCTGGCGACAGGTACATAGAATACATGCTAAAGCACTACAAGCCTTTGAAGATAAATATGGAAGTGAATATTTGTAAAAGATGTCATAGAATGTCATATTGCACTAATGATATATTGTATCTGTAAGAAGTCACAAAGATGTTTCTTCATAAACACATTCCTTATCGAAAGCACCGTTGCTTAATTGCGGCGGTGCTTTTTGTTATGCAATGAGGTAGAAATATGAATTTTTATATGAATAAAGATAAGTCAATCATGTGTCCGAACTGTCACAAGTTTTTAACTAAGGCAGATAGTAAAGACCCGCGAACACATAAGTTAGCGTGTAAGCATTGCTATAAGTGGATATGGTATATGCCTAACGATGATGATAATTTTCAGATTAAGGAAATACCGGACAGTAGAAGTTCAAGCGGTATGACATTTTATTAGAGGTAAAATATGAACACAATGTATTTTCAGGACCTTGTTAGAGGTTGTTATGGTAGAAAAATTGCATACACAAATGTAGATACAATAACTCGTGACAACGTTGTTAAGGTTATCGGAAGTACTGTAGGCGTATTTAATTGGAATAAGCCGATTATTAAATATTTATGGGATTACTACAAGGGCGACCAACCTGTTTTATACAGAACCAAGTTATCTAATGAAGACATAATTAATAAAATCGTTGAAAATCACGCTTACGAATGGGTTCAATTCAAAGTTGGACAAACATACGGGGAACCGATACAGTTTGTTAGTCGAAGGGACGATAAAACAATCAACGAAGCAGTTGATGAACTGAACGACTATATGGTGGATGCCAATAAGCAGGAGAAAGACATTAAAGGCGGAGAATGGCAATCTGCAACAGGTACGTCATTTAAAGCAATACAGCGAGTGGAAAATGGAGATGTACCATTCAGAATTGTAGCACCTACGCCAATGAATACTTATGTTGTTTATAACGAAAGCACCGAAGAGCCTATGCTTGTTGTACAGGAACTTAAAGACGAGGATGGAAATTGGTATAAAATGGCGTTTTCCGACACTATGTCATTTAGAATTGTTGACAGTAAAGTAGTTGAAGCAAAACTGCATACATATGGAGAAATTCCTATCGTGGAGTTTCCTAACAACCATGAAAGACTTTCTGACATTGAACTTATTATAGGTATGCTTGACGCAACCAATAATATGCAGTCTAACAGAATGGATAGCATACAGCAGTTTGTTGAGTATTGGGTTAAGTTCGTTAATTGTGAAATTGATGAAGAAACTTTTAAGAAAATGAAAGAAAATCACGCGCTGGTTGTCAAGTCGATGAATAAAGACAACAAGTCTGACGTTGATATAATGACACAGGAACTTAATCAAACGCAAAGCCAAGTAGCTAAAGAGGATTTTATAAATAATGCCTTATCTATCTTGGCTATTCCAAACAAACAGGGCAATACAGGCGGAGATACGCAGGGAGCGGTTGAGCTTAGAAATGGATGGGATTTTTCGAAATCAAGAGCAAAATTAAAAGACCCTCTTATCAAATCATGTGAAAAGCGACTGGCTGTAGTGGTTCTTAATATCTTGAGACTTGCAGGAGAAGACTTAAAACTATCGGTTAGAGATTTTGATGTACAGATAAATCACAGTCCACAGGATAATATGTACACCAAGGCACAGACACTCACGGTATTGCTTCAAAGCGGAATACACCCACTTATAGCAATTAAGACAGTTGGGTTATGGGGAGATGCGGAAAAGACATTTCTTTTATCAAAACCATATCTTGATAATATATACAAGACTATTGATGATGTAGAAGCACAAGAAAAGAAAGCGCAAGGGATAGTTAATCAACTTAATAATAATCAGCAAAATAAGGCAGTTATCGAATAATCGGTAGCTGCTTTTATTTTATACATTTTGCAGCTATGCGGTAAATAGCAGAAGACACAGCAGGAGCGACCTGCGGTAACAAAAGCGTGTGTTTAACGGAGGTAATTATGACAAGAGAAGATGTATTAAAACTTTTTCCAGAAGCGACAGATGAACAGATTACTAATCTTCTGAACCAGAATAATTCAGAGGTTGCTACAGAGAAAAACAAGACAAAGCAGTACAAGGCTAAGGCTGATAAGGCTGACGAGCTACAGACGCAGCTTGACGATTTACAGGCTGGTAATCTGACAGAACTCGAAAAAGCAAATAAGGCTTTGGAAACAGCCAATCAGCAGATAGCAGATTTGCAGAAAAATAATGCTATCAGAGATTTGCGTGAAAAGGCTATGACTGATTTTAAGGTCACAGCAGAGCAGGCAAAGACAATCATAAAAGAAGATGGCAGCTTTGATACAGCCGAACTTGGCAAGATTATGTCCGAGAAAGAAACAGCTGCGGCACAGGCTAAGGAACAGGAGATTGCAAAAAATCAAGCTATTCCGGGCGGCGGCAGTAATAAAGGCGGTGCAGATAATAAGACAAATGCTGAAAAGATAGCGGAAAGCCTTATATCCAATACACCTAAAAACAATGACGTTTTATCACATTACATTCAGCAATAACAGGAGGTAAGAAATGGCAAAGGAAATGAATATGCAGTATGAAAAGGCTTCGTACGCAGGGGATGTTCAGATTTTAAAGAGAGAGCCTAATGAAGCAATCCCATTAACGCTTGATTTTGAAGATGTAACAGAAAAAACTGCGCAGGGCAAGAAGATTGTCAAGGCTGGTACTCCAATCGGAGCAAGTGGCAAGGCTGACAACACAGCTACAGTAGTGGGCATCTTAAGGTTTGATGTAACAGAGGACAGGCCGCAGGGCGTACTGCTTAAGAAAGCATACCTTAACACAAAGGTAGCAGAAGCACACTCTGGCGTTACATATGACGCAGCGGTTAAGACAGCTCTTCCAATGATTGTCTTTGAATAATAACAGGAGGTAAACAGATGTTAATTAATGAAGTATTAGACAGTAAGTCTATTGCATTATCAGCAACAGAAAACGCTAGTAACCAGATACCTTATCTTGGTTTGCAGTGGTTTCCAGAAAAAAGAAACAGGGGCTTGATTTAAGCTGGATTAAGACACATAAAGGACTTCCAGTATCACTTGCACCATCTAACTTTGATACAATTCCAACTCTTAGAGCTAGAGAGGGATTAAGCAAAGAAAAAACACAGATGGCATTTTTCCGCGAGGGAATGACAGTCGGTGAAGAGGAAATGCTTGAAATCGAGCGTATTCAGTCGGCAGACGACCCATACCTTGCAAGTGCTTTATCAAGTGTGTATGACGATACTAACACTCTTGTAAGCGGTGCGGAAGTTGTACCAGAGCGTATGAGAATGTCACTTCTTGCTACAAGTGCAGGTCATCCAGTAATCGCCATTGTGAGCGACGGTGTTCAGTATGCTTACGATTATGACAAGGATGGTTCATACACAAAAGACCACTACGCAAAGTTATCTGGCACAAGTATGTGGAGCGATACAGCTAACTCAAAGCCACTTACAGACCTCAACAATGCAAGAAAGAAGTTACAGAAGAAGGGCAAGATTGCTAGATATGCACTTATGAACAGTAACACATTCCAGTATCTACTTGACAATGCACAGATTAGAAATTCAATCCTTGCGCAGAACCTTACAGCAACTATTGAAGTTGATGATGATACTGTTGTTTCAGTAGTACAGAAGAGAACAAAGCTCACTATCGTACTGTACGACAAGATGTATATTGACGATGATGGCAAGGAGCAGTACTTCTACCCAGATAACAAGGTTACACTTCTTCCAGAAGGCAATCTTGGTAATACTTGGTTTGGTACTACACCAGAAGAAAGAACAGCAAGACAGGTAGCCGATGTTGACGTAACAGTATACGGCACAGGTATTACAGTTGCTACAAAGACAGAGTACGGACCACCTATGAAGATGTCAACATTTGCTTCCGAGGTTGTACTTCCATCATATGAGAATATGGATAGCACATTCGTATATGAGGTTCATAGCGAAGAGTAGGAGGTGCAACTATGAAATATCCATATATAGTGGTTCATAATGGCAAATGGTATAGCGCAGGCGAAGAAGTCCCGGAAAATAACAATTCTGGGGTTTCTTTTGACTATAGCAAGACAACCATTAATCGTATGTCTACATCTGACCTACAGGCTTTTGCCACAGAACAGGGCATAGACAATGCAGAGGAACTTACAGGAGCAGAACTAAAGAAGCTGTTAATTGAGAAATTAGGGTTATAGGAGCTGAAATTATGGAATTAAAAGATACTGTAGAAATGATGAATAGTGCTGATTACAAAGAAAGATTTAAAGCAGAGTATCAGCAAGTAGTTATTCGCTACAAGAAGTTAAGAGATATGCTTGTTAAATGGGATAATAACGAGCTTACATTCAAGCCTACTTGCCCTAGAAGCACATACAATATGCAGATTAAAGCAATGACGGATTACATTGCTGTTCTTGAAGCAAGAGCAGTAATGGAGAATGTAGAGCTTTAGAAAGGGTTTGAATTATGGAATACACCACATTAGAACAAGTCAAAATTAGACTTAAACAATTTCATATTGAAACAGTCGCAAATGATGATGAAACTACATCTGATGTGGTGGTGTTCGATAACAAAAAAGATAATCCAATTATTGAACAGCTTATTAAGCAGGCTACAGAAGATGTTAAGGCAAGAAGAAATTATCCCGACAGCTACACAAAAGAAATGATAGCTGAGGACTTGAAGAAATTTGAGAGTGTTATTGTTAATCTGGCTGTCTACGACCATTCACAAGCTGGTGAAGCATTTATGGCAAGCTACAATGAGAATGGCGTAAACAGAACTTGGAGAGACAGAGACAGCCTATTTGTTGAGGTATTTCCTTTTGCTAAAGTGTTGTAGAAGATTGTGCGTTACCAATATGGTAGCAGGCGGCACACATTAAGGGTGGTGGGCGGTGTGCCATTATTAATTATGAAAGGCGGTATATCAATGCCAATAGCAGTAATTATAAGCATTATTTCAGTTGCTTTTTCCGTCTTTTTTGGATTCTTTAGCTTATCATTCAACTTTAAGAATGATAAAAAGGCTAATAGTTCGGAATTTGAGGAGAGGGTGAGAGAAAACACCCGAATTAACTTAAAACTTGATGAAATATCAAGTAATACCACAGAAATTAAAAAAGAAGTTACAGAAATGCGCAGAGAGCTTAATTCTCACGATAGCAGAATTGTTAAGGTTGAGGAAAGCACTAAGCAGGCACATCACAGAATAGATGAATTAGTTAAGAGATTTGAGGACAAGGAGGTATAGCAGGATGGAGATTATGCAGACATTGATTGCAAATATGACAATCATATTAGCGATTGTCGGCGCATTAGCGTTTATGGTATCTGTAATTACGCAGGTAATTAAGGGCATTGGAGTATTCAATAAAGTACCTACAGATATCGTGGTATTTGTCTTGTCAATTGGCATTACCGTAGCGGCATTTGTTGCTTATATGCAGTATATTCATATGACAATACTATGGTACATGATTCTTGCGGCAATTATGGCAGGATTTGTTGTTGCTTTTGTAGCAATGTACGGCTGGGAGAAGTTATCTGAACTGTGGAAGCGATTTGGAAAGGATGTGAAGTAATATGCTTGATATTAATAAGCAGGCTATGAAGTATTCACTTCAAGGGCAGACAGTAACCATCTATGAAAGAGATGATGATGGCAATATCCTGTACGAAGGGTATACCGACACAGAGGGTAACTTTATTCCATATCTTGACGATGATGGAAACAAGATACCTAAAGTCCTTAGTGAGAAAACAGGCTTTTCAGAGCCAGTTGATTTTAAAGCAAACATATCGTTCAGCGGTGGAGAAGCACAAAGTAAGGAATATGGCTTTGATACCGCTGATTTTGACGCTATTTTACTGACGGATAGGAATATGTTACCTATTCAGAAAGGCGACCTTATATGGCTTGATAGCAAGCCTACATACACATCTGACAGCCTTGTTGATGAAACATCAGCAGACTTCACGATTGTAGGTATTAAGCCGGCATTGTATTCAACTAAGTATATGCTTAAAGCGGTTGTAAAGTAGGTGTAATATGGCAAGACATACAATTAATATATCTTTGTCTGAAAAGTCTATAAATAAGGCTATAGAGCAGTTAAAACGATACGAAAACAGTTTAAACCGAAAATGCAAATTACTTGTTCAGCGATTAGCAGAATTAGGCGACAAAGCGGCAATTATGAGTGTTAACGAAAGCCCTTTAGGCAGAACAATAGCACTAAGAGTTGACAGAAAGCCTATTCAAGATGGCTACCAAGCTATTTTAATTGCTACCGGTAAAACTGTTGAGGTGGAAGATAGAGAGCCATTCTACACACTATTAGCGATTGAATTCGGTACTGGTATTCACTACAACAGCGGCAATGATAATCCCAAAGCCAATGAGTTTGGCTTGGGTGTAGGAACATACCCCGGACAAGTACACGCATTTGAAGATGGATGGTATTACTTGGGTGAAGATAATCAATGGCACTACACACACGGCGTTAAGGCTACAATGCCTATGTATAACGCTACAATGGAAATTATTAATCAGTATAAGCAGATAGCAAGAGAGGTGTTTAGTTAATGGCAAATGCAAACGATTGGGCGACAGACCTTGAAAACACAGTTACAGCACTTGTCAAGGCTAAAACCCTAACACAACTTAAAAAGACATACCCAAAGATAGTCATAACCAATGAGGGAGAAAACAGCGGTCAAGCAGTATTCCCAACAGTATACATTCATTTACTGCCAGCGGTTGAACAAGGACAAACACTTGACGGACAGACAATTAACGCATTGTTAGCGACATTTCAAGTAGATGTTACCACTAACACGAACAAGTCTGATTGTCGCAAGGTCATGGCAGCCATTTCAGAAGTCTTTAAAACAATGAGATTTCAAGGCACATCAATGCCGGAGTTCTCAATCAGTAACAAAGTACACAAGAGTACCGCCAGATTTAGAAGAATGATAGCGGCAAATGACAGATTAATGTAACAAAGAGCAGAAATGCTCTTATTTTTTACGAATTTTTAGGAGGTAGATTAAATGGCAGATACAGCAGTAGCAGGATTGAGCACACTGGGCGTTACTTTCTCTTATGGAGTTGAAACAACAGCAGGCACAAAGCCAACATCATTTAAACTGCTTACAAGAATTAACTCTATTGATGAAATCACAGTAACACCAGAAGCAATAGACGCTTCGGCACTTGAAGATAAGCAGACAAGAAACATTGCAGGCAGAGATACAGTTACAGATACAGTTGCGGTAACAGTTAATAAGACAGATGCAACAATCGAGGAATGGAAAGCTCTTATTACTGCATACAACGGCTTAACAGGTGGAAAGAGAATGTGGTTTCAGGAGATTACTCCGGGCATAACAGACGCAGAGTTCTTTGTAGCACAGCCACCATCAAAGTTACCAATTACAAGTAAGGAGCAGAACGGACTTCTTACAATGGCTATCAACCTTATTATTGAAGATATGGTAGGAACAGACACAAAGGTGGAGCCAACATCGGGGGAATGATAAGCCAATCGACTAAATCAAAGGCTGTGTCGATTGGTGGCACAAACGCCAAAACAGCCGACTACACATCATATCTTGATGATGTGACAGAATAATTAATTTAAAAGGTAGGTGCGGTGTAAAACCCGCACCTTTCCCTATATGGTGATAGGGTGGGAAAGGGTAAAAATTATGATGAATATTAATGTAAATGGAAAAGAATACAAGGTTGAGTTTTCTTTTGGTGCAGCAGAATGTGAAAGCATTGTACAGAAGATGTTTGCGGTTGTAAGCGGTTCATATTTAATGACAGAAACGGATAAGAATGTTGCACAGGCTACATTTAACGGACTTACAAATATGGTGTCTGACATACCTAAGATTTGTATTACAGCTATTTATGCAGGTTGTATTGACAACAATCCTGTAACTATGGACGAAGCAAAGGAACTCACTAGAGCATATATCACGGAGAAGAGAAAGACAGATAAAGGCTATGGATATAAGAATTTATTTGAAGAAATCAAAGGGGCAATGGAAAGTGATGGTTTTTTCGAGCTATCGGGGATAACAGCGATGTTAGAGGAGATGGCGAACAACATAGAAGAAGCGACACAGGAGCAGAAGAAGCCGACAGTAGTTCCACAAGACCACAAGAAAAAGCAGACTTCCACAAAATAATATGGGAAGAACACTTTGTTTTAGCCAGTTCACTAGGCGTTAGTTATACAGACTTTCTAAAAATGACACCTAAAAAGCTATGGGCGGTTGCAGAGGGGAAGAAACTTGAAAGGCAACGAATGGATTCGGATATATGGCTTGCGATAGGCAACTACATACTTCCGGCAATCAAGATAGGTGTTAGAAGTGGTGCATGGGGCAAGGGCGAACTTGAATACCCAGATAAGCCTATTTACAGCGATATAGCAAAACGAGAAAGTACCGAAGATGAAATACAAAGAAAGAGAGAAGAGTTTGTTTTAAACATGAAAATCCGCAAAGCAAACTGGGATTTAACGCACCCTAAAAATGATAAGCCGGAGGTATAAGCGTGGAATTAGATTCGTTAGAAGTCAAAATTACCGGTACTGCCACGGAAGCTATCAATTCTGTTGATAAGCTGATAAATCAGCTTACAAGGCTGTCAACATCACTTGCAACCGTGAACGGCTCATCACTTAGTAGCCTTGCAACTGGTGTTAGTCAGTTAGGTTCTGCTATGCAGAATATGAATGCAGGAACAGCAGATTTTACAAGACTTGCTAAGAACATAACAAAGATAGGTTCTGTTGATTCGGCTGCACTAACTAACACAGCTACATCGCTTGAAGCTGTCACTAAGGCAGTTGCAAGCATATCAGCTATTCCACAGAACGCAACGCAGGTCACAGAATTTGCAAAGTCATTAGGTAAGCTAGGCAGTAAGAGTATAGAAAACGCCGTTGTAAACATTCCTAAGCTAGGTAATGGTTTAAATGGCTTAATGACAACGCTATCAAGAGCACCAACAGTAAGCCAGAATGTTATTCAGATGACTAACGCATTGGCTAATCTTGCTAGTCAAGGTAGCAAAGTAGGTACTTCTTCAAACTCACTTCAAAAGTCGCTGTATGGCGTTTCTACAGGTGCTAGAACAGCAACTAAGAGTAGTTGGAGTTTGGCAAGTGCCATAGGTAAGTTTTACGCTACCTATTTTATGGTAATTCGTGGCAGTAAGAAACTTATAGAAGCTATTAAATCAACAACAGATTACATTGAAGCATTTAACTATCAAGCCGTTGCATTTGGCAAGATTGGTTCGGAATGGGATAAGGATTATGAAAAGTACGGCTATGATAACGCAACAGCATATGCAGAGAGCTTTCAGAAGAGAGTTAATGATACTCTTGGAAAATTATCGGGATTAAAAGTCAATGTTCAAGGCGGCTTACTTGAAGAAAGTGGAGCAAAGAACCTTGGACTTAACATACAAGAGATAACACAGTATGCTTCACAGTTAGCTTCTGTTACTAACTCGCTAGGGCAGACAGGTGAAGCAACAACAGCAATAACAAAGTCAATGACAATGTTAGCAGGCGATATAAGCTCACTTTTTAACGTGGACTATTCAACAGTAGCACAGAACTTACAGAGTGGCTTAATCGGTCAATCAAGGGCATTGTACAAATATGGCATTGATATTACTAACGCTACATTAGCAACATATGCTTATAACTTAGGAATTTCCAAGTCTGTATCAGAAATGACGCAGATGGAAAAACAGCAGTTAAGAGTGTTAGCAATATTAGACCAATCAAAAGTATCTTGGGGTGATTTAGCTAATAGACGGAAGAAAGTTAATGATATAGCTTATCTTCCAAGTGTTGCATAAGAATAGAGATATCTTATGACAATCGGGCAAAATCGGTGAAGGTTAAGGCTTTTTGGCTATACTAATACCGAGATAACTCAATAGATTACGAATAGGCTATTGAGTATCGTAACGAGTAGGAATTGAATAAATATAATATTCCCAAGAGTGTCCGACACTACTGCATATAGGGCAGTATGAGGTGGAAGTGGCTACCACCAAACCAAACGTAAAAACGTGGGTGATAATGTACTCTGAACTTATAGGAAACTATAAGAAGTATAGGATAAAGAGCCTATACGATAACAAAATTGACAATCAATTCCCCAAGTAATATGTTACGCCAGTTCAGTAATAATATGAAAGAAGTAGGAATGGTAGCAGGACAGCTATTTATCCCAATTCTTTCAAAGGTTATGCCAGTTGTAAACGGAGTAACTATTGCAATCAAAAGATTATTAGTCAACCTTGCAAGCCTTATGGGCGTAAAGATTGACTTTGAGAGTTTCGGACAAAGCGGATATAAAGACACATCAGACGGCTTAGAAGATATTTCAGACGGATACCAAGATGTAGCTGATTCAGCTAAAAAAGCTACATTATCCCTTATGGGATTTGACGAAATAAATAAATTACAGGACGATACAAGCTCAAGTAAGAGTTCAAGTGGTGGTGGCGGTAGCGGTATTGACTTAACAGATGATATTGCTAAAGCGGCGGCTGACTATGAAGCGGCGTGGAATAAAGCATTTGCCAATATGGAAAATTCGGCAGTTGCTTGGGCTGATAAGATAGAGAAAGCACTTGAACCTGTTAGGAAGATATTCAAAGATTTTGCAATCGGAGATTTTTATGCAGCAGGGCAAGATACATCTAACCTTGTGGCAGGTATTTTTAATTGGTTCGCAGATGCCATTGACAAAGCTCCTTGGTTTAAAATTGGTCAGAAAACGGGCGATTTTCTTGCCGGAATTGATTGGATTAAGGTGTTTAATGCAGCAGGGAAAGTTATTGTACAAGGCTTGAAAGGTGCTATTGAATTATACTTAGGTATGCTATCTAAAGCACCAATAGAAACGCTTCTGATATCGCTAGTGACAGTTCCTAAGTTACTTAAGGCGATAGGTGCTTCAAGCGTGCTGTCGAGTCTTACTAAGACATACAACAAGCTAAATTCATTAAGTATAATGGCAGAAGATACAGCTAAGGCAATGATAGCAGCAAAAAACGGTAGTACGGCGGCAACTTCAGCATTAACATTTATGCACCCTAAAATTACCAAAGCAATATTGGATTTCCAAGACTTTAGGAAAGTTGTTAAAGACAAAGGGTTATTCACTGTATTTAACAATGGAATAATCAAAGTCAGAAATAATATGTCACTATTTCAAAAAGCATTGCTTGGCGGAGTATCAGCTTTTGGAGAATTTAAACTCATTGAAAGCGGATTCACTGACATAGCCAAAGGAAGTGACAACCTTGTAGCTTCTATTGCTAAAATAGCAGGCGGTGCAGCTATCGGTGCAGCAGGATTATACACAGCTTTTGGACCAGCAGGATTGGCTATGGCAGCAGTTGTAGGAATTACAGGTGCAATTAAAGGATTTATTAAAATTCAAGACGAAATTCCAGATTACTTATCTGGGTATGGAGTTATCAGAGAAGAAGTCGGCAAAACTACAGATGAAATACAACAATCAATTGCATCTATAGAAGATTCGTGGAAAGAAAATACTACTGCTGATGAAATTGAAGCTTTAAAAACAAAGTATTTTGAATTAGCAGACCAGACAGGCTTAACCACTGAACAACAGAAATTACTTAAGGATATTGCACAGGAATTGGTTGAGAAAGTACCAGAATTAAGCGAGGTTATTGACACAGAAACTGGCGCATACAAGGGAACTAGGGAAGAAATTGAAAAACTGATTGACAAAAAACAGGAAGAGTACCGCTTAGAAGCATTAAGAGAGGATTATATTCAGTTAATTAAAGATGAGTATAAAGCTAAGAAAAATCTTAAAGCAATGGAAGATACTCTTAATGACAGCAAAAGAAGATTAAATGAGAAACAAAAAGAATATAATAAATTAACGTACAATGGTGCTAAGTCAGTTGTTGAGATGACTCCTCAAGAAGCGGAAGCAGTATCGGGATTACAAGTAGAAATAAAACAACTTAATAGCGAAGTAAAAAAGAACCAAGAAGAAGTTGACAAAGCTAGAAACACAGCTCAAACGGCAACTGATGATATGAATTACTGTTGGAGCCAACTTAAAGATACAGCAGTTGGAACATCTCAAGAAATGCAACAAGCAGTGACAAGTGCCTATGAAACAGCTAAAAATGAAGTAGCTGCTAAATTAGGAATTATAAGTGATGATACACAAAATGTATTTTCACAAATGGGTACTGTAGGTGCTAATGCAGGTAGGTCATTAAGCGCTAATTTTTCTGACAACATCAGTGATATACCTTATTCAGCAAAAAGAGCTTATCAAAGCATTGTTGACCAAGTTGAAGCTGGAGAAATTGGCGAAGAAACAGGCGGTCAATTAATGCGGGCGTTAGCAGACACCATAAATAGCAAATCTTGGCTAGTCCAAAATGCATTATCCAACAGTTTTGCAAGCAAATTCAGCGGAGAAGTGTTTGATAATAACGGCAATATATCTGAAAGTGCATTTCATATTGCTATTAGACCTAAAGCATATGCAACAGGCGGATTTCCAGAAGATGGATTTTTCTATGCTAATCATAACGAAATGGTTGGTAAGTTTAGTAATGGTAAGACAGCAGTTGCAAACAACGAACAGATAACAGATGGTATTAAACGAGCTGTTATTGAGGGTATGTCAGAAGTATTTGCCAATGCAAATATAGGACAACAAAATGGAAACATTGTTGTACAGATTGACGGACAAGAAGTGTTCAGAACAACGCAAAGATATGCTAATCAGTATACAGCCATGACAGGACAGCCGGCATTTAATATTTAACACTAAAAAGGCTGCCAGTCCGACAACTGACAGCCCTAATGAGTTATTACACCACCAATGAAACGGCAGTAAAGATATTATATAACACTAATTAAATTAATGCAATAGGAAATATTAAGGAATGTATCAGAAATGGTGCATTCCTTTTTAATGCCTTGAAAGGGGTGGTTTGGTTGATTGACGCAGTTGTGATTGAGGGGGTTAGATTCCCAGTGGCTTATAACGGCTACACATATAGTAGGAATAAGATATGGTCTAAGAATACAGGCAGAAACGACTACGGAGAAATGGTCGGAACGATTGTAGCACTTAAGGATAAGATAGAACTTCAATTACCGCCACTTACTGGAGAACAGGCACTATTGCTTGATAATGTTGTAAGCGACATAGATAACCCTTATCCAACAGCACAGGTCCTGTTCTTGGGCGGTACACAAAAGGAAATGACAATATACACAGGAGATGTGACATATCCGTATCTTACAAGAGCAAAGAATGAGGACGGACTTATAGTCGGAGCAAAACTAAGTTTGATTCAGAAATAAAGGAGAGTTCCACATGAAACTTAAAACAAGTGAATTAGTAGACAGATTTCAGAGCTTAAGTAATATATCGCATGACAAGACTACAGGTAGAATTGCTATGGCTGTTATGTGCAACATTAAGGCGTTAGAAGAACTGTACGAGGCAACACTACAGACCATTGAAGATACCAAGGTTAAGTATGCGGATAAGGACGATAAAGGCAATCCAGTTATCAATGATAATCAGTATCAGGTTACACCGGAGAACTTAAAGAAGTTACAGGAAGAATTACAGGAAATCAATAAGCAGGAGATTGAAGTACCTGACATGACAATGCTTCCTATGGACGCATTCGATAAATGCGAAGAAATTACACCAGCTAAATTATACTCAATTGAGTTTATGATAAGCCATTAATTAATCAATAAAGGCGGTGTAGAATGAAGATATTAGACACAGCTATGACAGAGATTGTGAGCGGAAATAGTGCGAGATACTACTCTAAGTATGTTGTTGATAAGAAAGAACATACTGATACACTTAACAATTTCAAGTTCCAAAACATGACAAATCCCAATAATGAAATTACGATAGGTAACACTTGTGCAAGCAGTGTTACCTTTTCTATTTATATGCCAGAAGTAAATCTTGAAAATAAGGAAATTACCATATTTGAAGGTGTTAAGGTTGGCACAGGAATTAAGTATATTCAGTTGGGAATATTCACGGTTACTAAGCAGACAAGTGACGGAGAATATACAAGCTACGAAGCATACGACAGAATGTATAAGGCTGATATGCCTTACTTCTCGGATTTGACATTTCCTAGCACAGATAAAGCTATTCTTAATGAGATATGCGGTAAGTTAGGCATATCTTTAGCAACAAACATAGTTACAACGCATACTATTAATGAAAAGCCACAAGGATATACCTATAGGGAAATTATCGGCTATATGGCTATGCTACAAGGTAGTAATGCGGTAATTAATGCTGACGGCAATCTTGAATTAAGATGGTACAAGGATAGCGGCTATGTACTTGACGGACATAAGTATTATCAGCAAGGCGTTACATTTACAACGAGCAAAGATTTTATCATACAAAAATTGACATGTAACAATACTAAGAGCGGATCTACGGAGCAAAGCGAGATTACTTCTGGCGACGGAGCAACAGGATTAACATTCGCAAATCCATTTATGACGCAAGCGATTCTTGACGAAATCTATAAAAAGATAGGTGGTTTCACATTTAGACCACTTACAGTTAAGTTTGTCGGAGATTACCGATTAGAAGTCGGCGACATTATAACCGTCAATAAAGGCGGCGTTGATTATAAAGTGCCTATAATGCAGATTTCGCACGAATGTGACGGCGGACTTATGGATACAATTACGTCCATAGGTAAATCTGATACAGAGAATACAAGTGTAGCTTCTGGACCTGTTACTAAGCAAATGGAGCGGTACTATGCCGACTTGATAACTGTTAATAAGGCACTGATTAATAAGCTAGATGTGGATACAGCCAAGATTACCTATGCACAAATAGATTTCGCCAACGTGACAACGCAAGTTGTAGGAACATCTATCATTAAAGACGGTGCAGTAACCAACGAAAAAGTACAGAGTTTGTCTGCTAACAAGCTCACAGCAGGCACTATTGACGCGAGCAAGATTACAGTTGTTAATCTTAATGCTGATAACATAACAGTTGGTAGGATTAATGGTAAATTAATTGGCACTGGTTCTGTTGACCTTGATAAACTAGCACAAGAAGTACCAACGAAAGAATATTTAGATAAAGTACAAGAAGAGCTGCAAGGTCAAATTGACGGAAATATTGAAACATTCACTAAGACAGAAATACCAACCCTTAATAACGAACCGGCTGTTAATTGGACGGATAATGCTACAAAAAACAAGCACATAGGCGATATCTGCTATGTAATTAATCCAGCTTCAAGCGCAGACGGATATTCATACAGATTTGCTAACACCGGCACAGAGCAAGCACCTGTATATGAATGGGTGCTTATTAAGGATAGTGATGTTACTAAGGCATTGCAGGACATTATTAATATCAATGGCGAAATTACAGGTATTAAGAAGTTTAATGTTGAAATCAGTTCATGGAAAACTGATACAGACAATGAATTATCCAGCCTTAAGACGCGAACAACTACTCTTGAAACTGACATAGGTAACAAGGTTGATACTACGACTTTTAACGAAGTTAAGCAGACGGTTGACGAAAACAGTTCTACTATAACCAAGATGTCTGAAACGCTTGATAAAAAAGCCGATAACAGTACAGTTACAGCCTTAAGCAATACGATTAATAGTATTAAGCAGACAACGGACACTAACACATCAAGTATCAGCAGTATGCAGACAACCATTAAGAACAAAGCCGACAGTTCGACAGTTACTGCATTGTCAAATAAGGCTTCTGAACTTGAACAGAGTTTGAATGGCTTTAAAACAACTGTAAGCGATACATATGCGACAAAGACAGATTTAAACATAGTTGACGGAAAATTCGCCAATTACAGTACGACAGCACAAATGAATTCTGCGATTACACAAAGTGCAAATAAGATAACAAGTAGCGTTAGTGCAACTTACACCACTAAGACAGAACTTAACAATCTACAAATTGGTGGAGTTAATAGATTCATAAAAAGCACTGTAACTCCTAATAAGTATATAACAGCCACTGGCATAATAACAAACGGCGGTAACTATTGGGATTTGACGGACTACATAGATGTGTCTAAGTGGACAAACTATGTGGCAAGCGGATGGACTAACCTAGGCAACGCACCAGCCACATGTTTTTTTGACAGCAATAAAAAGTTTATTAGCGGAGTAGCGGATAAATCTACTGGAGTGAGAGGTTCTCTGCCAGTTCCTTCCAATGCGACATATATGCGTTTTAGCTTTGCACATGTAGATACAGATAGATTGAAAATAGAAAAGGGTACAAAAGCTACAGACTACTCTCCAGCACCAGAGGATGTTAATGCTAAATTTAACAATTATGCTACAACAGCAAGCCTTGACCTTTATATTAAGAAAGACCCAACGACAGGCGAGCTTAAATCTGCCATTGAAGCAATTGCTGACAATATTATACTAAACGCGAAAGGCGGACTAAGCATTTCTGGCGGTAGCTCTTTAAATATTACGTCTACAGGAAAGTTTGAACTGGTGAGTAATACAGAAACCTATTTACCACCTAGCTATAACGAGATGGACGTTATTAAAAAAGCTATACTAAATCAGACTACTGATACGTTGAATAAAGAATTGTATGATTTTAACTCCGATGGTGCTATTGATATATTTGATATGGTGCAGGCAAAAAGATATATGCTTGGATATGACACAAGAGAAACTTTTGGAGAGTGGAAATATGCAAAAAAATCAAAAGTTACATTCGAAATAAAACCGCAAAATGCTCAAAAATGTATTTTATTATCGGGTACAGATATGTGGGGAACTCTAAGAGAAACCTATATAGGTATTGATATTGTTAAAACAGTAGGAATCAACGCATTACAAGCTATGTTAAAAAATTTAACGGTAGTGGAAGATGAAAGTGGAAGCTCATTTTCATCAAGAAATAATTACGCTGCCAATATAAGCTCACTCCATGTAGGAAATTTTCATGCGGATTATATTGAGACTGGTTCAATCAAAGTTACAAATGTTATGGAGATGAGTCCAGAAGGAACAACTATAAAAATCCAAAATCCAAGTGATATAAGTGTAACTCATTACGGAAGAACAAAGCATCCAGCAATGTATGCTAGCAACCCTGTAACATTTGATTGGAATGGAAGCCAGTTAAATATATTTGTAGATGATACAGTAGTTGCTACATGGGACTGGAGTTCAGGCACATGGTTAAATTAGATAATTATTTTAAAAGCATGGGAATTAACCCATGCTTTTGTTTTTAGGAGGTAATTTATGAGTAAATTATTCGGAATTGACACATCAAGATGGCAAGGAGATTTTGACTTTAAAGGCGCAAAAGATAATGAGGGCGTAGATTTTGCAATCATCAAGGCAGGTGGTGCTGATGATGGTTTATATGAAGATAGAGAGTTCGAGAACAGCTATAATAAGTTGGAAAGTGCAGGAATCCATAAAGGAGCATATTTCTTCGGCAACGCATTAAGCAATGATGAAGCTGTAAACGAAGCTAGGTACTTTGCACAGCTGTTAGCAGGCAAATCATTCTGCTATCCAGTGTTCTATGATGTTGAGGCAGGCATGGTTACCGGTAATGACCTTACAGACATCATTATGGCATTTCTTGATGAAATGAGAAGTGCAGGCTATAAGAATGTCGGCGTATACTCATATGAGAACTGTATTAACAATTATGTAGACATTTCAAGAGTAAAAGAAGCTGGATATGCCGTTTGGGTTGCAAGATATTCAAATATAGAGCCTAACATTGCTGTTGATTATGATATGTGGCAGTTTGGCGGTAGCGTTAATTATTTTAGAGACACACAGATTAACGGACAGACAGTAGACCAGAACTATTGCTATACTGATTATTGCACAGAACATGTCGTTGAAGAAGTTACAGTGCCAGACTATGAGCCAGTACCAGATACTAAGTATCATAAGGGCGATACAGTTAAGGTTATTAACGCTGTCCAGTATGATAACGGTGAGCCATTCGGTGCTTACTATGATGAATACAGTGTTTTATCTGCTAACGGTAGAAGAGTTGTTATCGGCATTGACGGCGTAACTACTGCGGCTATTGATGAGGATAACATCAGCCTTGTTAAGTGTATTTATGATAATGACGATGATATCAACACAGATGCAGTAAGTCGTGGTGACGGCAAGAAAGTTAGAGTGCTTGATAACATTGATTATGACGGCGTAAGATTTGCAGTATATTATGATGAATACGATGTGATTGAAGAAAGTGGAGACAGAATCGTTATAGGTATCGGTACAGCAATCACAGCCGCAGTAAATATTGCTAACCTTGAGTTTATCGGTGGTGCAAGTTCTGATGATACGCCTACAGATATCCCATTCAGTGAAGATATTGAAGAGGGTAGCACAGTAAGATTTGTTGGCGATACTGATTATGACGGCACAACTATTAAGGCTTGGTTTGATGAATACACAGTATCAGAAAGAAGCGGAGACAGAGTTGTGCTTGTGCATGACGGAGAATTATTCGCAGCGGTCAATGTAGCTGATTGCGAATTAGTTTAATCTTAATAAAATTACCGGGAGCGTAAATACTCCCGGTAAATTCTTAATTATTCAAATCTATCATAACAGCTATAACAGTAGGAATGGTTGTTATAGTACCGTTAGGATTCTTAGATTCCATTCCACCCTCAAGAAGTGTTCCATACATTGTCACATTGTCACCAACGAGAAAATTATAATCAAAATCGTCTCTATAATATGTCAAAACAACAATATCATCATTATTGCCATTAACTGCTAAATAATAGCAAGCTACATACTCGCTAGATTCTTCGCCAGTATGCACATTGCCGTCTCTATCTTCAACTTCTCCATCATATTTTAATTCTGCTACAATATCGCCTGTCAGTTTAAATTCTTTATCAATATACTTATTAGGTGTACGCTTGAGCATTTCAACAGTTATATCATCAGGATATATGCTCTTGTCTCTTGATAATAATGTTTCTTGCTCTGTCTGGACTTCGTTGGTACTTTCAATATTATTGCTAGAAGCACTGTTCTGACATGCTACAAGGCTTAATAAGCACATAATAAGTGCAATGCTTACAATTCTCTTTATCATAGGCAAACTCCTTTATTTTCTTTCTTTTAGCATTTTCTCAAATGATTCTCGGCGTTCTTTTACATTTTTAAGCCATTCAGATTGAGAATTTGACGACACTAGCTTATTATCTGAAAGTGAAAGTGATACTTCAACGTCTGAAAAAGCAACAGAAAGTGTTTTATCATCAGCCTGTTTTTCTGCCAAATTTGTTAAGTTTTCCATCTTAGCACTTGCTTCTTTGGCGTTCAAAGTTCCATTTTCAAAATCATCAATAATTTTAATTGCGCTACTTATCATTTCTCTATCATTCTTAGAATATTTATATCCATTAAACACTCCTAGATAAGCAAGCAATGTTGCAACGATGATAACAAGAAAAATCATTGCAATAACTATGCTTGACTTACTTACTTTTTGCTTCTCTTTCATAGGCAAATCTCCCTTAAATTTAATTTTACTAATCATATCACAATATACATAATTTGTCGAATATTGTCAAAACTTGCGATATCTTTAAGTTGATTTTTATATTATCAGTATTTATAATAATAATTGTCCGAGGGAGTTCGGACGAAATCTTCAAGTTTCGGCTAGACAGTATCGTTTGATTGGCGTTGGCGGTACTGTCGCTGAAAACTGTTAATCTACTGGGGGTAGGTTGACATGCAAGAACAGATGTTCTATAATAACGCTATCGCTACTTTTGGCAAAATCGTGCATAAGGGGGATATATGGAAAATGAGGAATATAAACAAAAATTATTGGATTAATAAAAAATTGTAATAGTAACAATTTTTTGAAATTTGTATATGAATTAATTTTATCTTTCAAAAAGAAATGGGGCGTTTAGCGCCCCTCTTTCTCATACCAATAGGCTATATTGTCAAATATAGTTTGTTGGTGTTCTTTATTGAGTTTTTATCAATTTCTTAACACTATCTAACAATTCTTTATCTGACATTAAGTCGGGAATGATATCAACATTATCAGTAGATAAATTATCTTCCCATCCCATTAAATATGATGGAGAAATATCAAGAATCTGTGCAGCAATCTGAATTTTATTCACTTGGAATGTTTGTTACTGCATTGTTTTCATACTTATATAATGTCTGCTTAGAAACGCCCATTCTCTTAGCTAACTCTACTTGTGTACATTTTATTAAGTCTCTCTTTGTTCCTTAATTCTGTCTCCAACAGTTTTAATCATTAGTGTTTCCTCCTTTCCTATTGGTAACTTGATTATAGCACAAAAAAGTTACAAGTCAAGAAAAAAATAACTTGACAAGTTACTTATGCGGTGTATAATAAGGGTAACTTCAAAAGTTACGAAGTTAGAAAGGAGATGAGACAATGGTTGATACAAATAAGCTCCGTGGGATTATTGCTGAAAACGGAAAGACGCAGACAGAAGTTGCACAAATGATAGGTGTAACGCCTAAGACCTTCTATCTGCGAATGCACAAGGGTGTTTTTGGCAGTAACGAGATTCAGATTATGATTGATAATTTGAATATTGAAAATCCTATGGAGATTTTTTTGCAAAGAAAGTAACTTTATAAGTTACTAGAAAGGAGTAGGAATGGAAAGGCAAAGATACACAGTAACAGATAAAAATGGGAAAAGCGTAATTGCCGAGAAAGAAGCTTCCCGTTTTATAAGCATTGACGAATTTGCACAGCATATTGCTATGGATATTATTGACGATTACAAAGACATTAAGAGTGGCGATAAGCACCTTGAAGAAACTGACATTGAGCTATCAATCAAAGTACTTACCGCCATTTCCCCAGTAATCGAAGCGTTTAGAAGTGCTTCAGGTTACGGAATGGATTGTTAGCCGCTTCTATTTTTGCTAATTGTGGTTCTTCAGTAGGTAATGAACTGATGATTTCTGAATAGTATTGGTTGTACAGTTTTTTAAAATCATCATATGAGCCATTATAACCACAAATTTTAGCAATAGCATAAGCTGACACATATTTTTCAGCAGTCATATTTCACCTCTTTTCTATTAGGATAAGAGGATTATAACACAAACGGATTAGAATTTTTTCTATTGTATCAATAAATACATACAAGCTACAGCAGATAGGAATGAGTGGAATTGCTCAAATGCACCTTGAAAGGTCAAAAATATATCACACAAATACAAAAGGAAAGGAATGTGTTTTATGGAAGATTTGCAGATTTTCAGCAATTCAGAGTTTGGAGAAATCCGAACTATTACTAAAGATAATGAACCTATGTTTTGCTTGGCTGATGTATGCAGAATATTAGAAATTAAGAATGTTTCTGATTGCAAAAGCAGATTAAGACAAAAGGGGGTAGTTACTACCGATACCCTTACGAATGGTGGCAAACAGAAGATGGTTTTTATTGATGAAAGTAATCTTTACAAGTACAATCTTTCAGAGCCGCAAAGAGAGTGCAGAAAGATTTACAGACTGGGTAACATCAGAAGTCCTTCCGTCAATCAGAAAGAACGGCAGTTACAACAAGCCTATGACAACAGCGGAAAAGATACATTTGCTTGCACAGGGCAATGAAGAACTGAATGAGAGAGTTGACAAGGTGGAAGATAAGATAACCAGTATCGAAGAAGAAACTCCGCTTTATGGCTGTGAGATTGAAGAAGTGCAGAAACATGTTAGAAAGAAAGGAATTGAAGTACTTGGCGGAAAGGACAGCAATGCGTACAAAGACGGTGGTATTCGCGGTTCAGTATATTCTGATATATACAAGCAGTTAAAACGCGAATTCGGGTGCGTGGCGACATATAAGAGTATTAAAAGAAAATACTTAGCTGATGTACACGAATTCATAGACACCTATTTGTTACCAATAGCACTCGCCGAAGTGGTACATGATACAAACATGTAGGAGAAGATATGAAAGAGAAGATAATTAACATATTCGCAACACTGGCAGGAATCAGCCTTATAGCATTGATTCTAAGACCAGTACAACCACAAGCTAAGATTAATCAGCAAAGTGCAGTGTTAAGTGAATGCTACAACTCACATGTTGATTACAAGGTTGAAACTGGCGAGATAAGTGTTGATGAATATGAGTTGTCGCTCATGGCACATTTGCTGATGGAAGAGTGTGGGGCGACATACAACGAAGATGAAATGCTATATCTTACAGGAGCTGTTGTCTTGAACAGAGTGCAAAGTGAGTATTTCCCCAACAGTATTGAAGAGGTTATCTATCAGTCAGGGCAATATCAATGCACAGGGCTTAAAAACAGCGGATTCTATAAAGAGCCAACAGAGAGATGTTGGAGAATAGCAGAAGAACTATTGATAAGCGGATATGACATACCTAGTGATGTGTTGTATCAAGCTGAATTTAAGCAAGGTAGCGGAGTTTATAAGAAAGTGCAGAACATGCACTTTTGCTACAGATAAGGAGTGTTTATGGAAGCAAGAATAAGGAAAGAATTATTTGATTTAGGTATTCTTTCGAACAAAAAAGGTTATGTGTACATAATCGAAGCCGTTAAACGCTTTGGTAATTTTACATCGATGGAAAATATTTACAATAGCATTGGCAAAGTTGCAGATAAATCGCCAGCGTCTATCGAAGGAGCAATCAGCTCTGCAATCAAATCAGCTAATCATGATTTATCTGCATGGAAGAACTATGACTGCCTCACGACAAGAGGAGTTATAACAACGATGTATTACAGATGTAAGGAGAATGCCAATGAGTAGTATAAAGAGAATTATTAAGTTGAACAGGAATAGACAGAGAGCCATAAGAGAAAAGGATTTTAGAAAGTTCTATATTTTCAGCTGCAAGATTCATCAGATTGAAGCAACAGAGAGAGTACCAATAGGAAGTTACATATTAAAGTAAGGAGAAAAAAGAAAATGGAAAATGCAATAAATAACAACAATATCACATTAGCAGGGGTGGTTGAGAGAGAACCAGAATATTCACACGAGGTATTCGGAGAGGGATATTACATATTCATGCTCAAGTGTTCAAGAACAAGTGGCAATAAAGATACATTGTCCAGTAATGATATCAGACAGACTTGTTGATATCAGAGAAATTAAAGTAGGACAGGTTGTCACAGTTTTAGGGCAGATAAGAAGTTTTAACAGACACATTGATGATGTGAAGAGTAAACTGATTTTATCTGTTTTTGCAAGAGAGCTTGAAATACTGGCACAGGATGCAACCGAACTACCATTTGAAGAAAATATCAATACAGTTATACTTGATGCTCATATCTGTAAACCACCTATATACAGATGTACTCCAAAGGGCAGAGAGATTGCGGATATCTTAGTGGCAGTCAACAGACCATATGGCAAATCAGATTACATACCATGTATAGCATGGGGGAGAAATGCGAGATTTGCAGGTGGGCTTGAAGTTGGAGAACATATTCAGATTCAGGGAAGATTCCAGAGCCGTGAATACACCAAGAGAATAAGTGATAGTGAAGTCGAGACAAGAACTGCTTACGAAGTATCAGTAAGCAGAATTGATTACGCAGAGGAGGGCGAAGCTAATGAGTGATATTACAGTTAGAGAATTAGCTGATATGGCTATTGATGAAGATGTGATATGCCAAATATGGACACCACAGCAGGGAACAGTATTTAACGGTTCATTTGAGGAAGCTAAGTACTCACTATACGCTGACAGGGAAGTTGACAACTTCCAGATTGAAGATGGTGTATTTGTAATGAATATATAATAAGGAAAGGATATTATTTATGAGAGCAACTTTTAAAAAGAGTAGTATTAGAAAATTTCATGTGCTATGCACATACAGAATTTGATTTTTACGCCATCACAAAAATTATGGCTAAGAATGGTAAGGGTAAGTCAACTATTGCAACAGCTTATCTGTGGTGCCTGTTTAACTGTGATTATGAGTTAAAGGATAATCCAGTTGTTAGGCGTGAGGTTGATGGAAAATCCGTTGATGATATGGACACAAGCGTTGAACTTACACTTGATGTTGACGGAAAAGAAATAACAATGAAGAAAGTACAGAAGCGTACTTATAAAGAAGTAGTAAAGGACGGAGTTGTTATAACAACTGTAGAAGACCCTAATTCATATTATATCAACAGCGTTTCAAAGACATTAAAGGCGTTTAATGAGTATCTTGATATTAATATGAACGTTTTCAAGATGTGTAGCAATGTCAATGTATTCCTTACGCAGAAGCCAAAGGAAATGAGAGAGTATCTTTTCAGTTTAGTGAAGAAAACAACCGACCTTGATATGGCAAAGTCTAAAAGCGGACTTGCTGAATTGGTACCGCTTCTTGAAAAGTACACAGCTGAAGAAATTCGTGCTATGAACAATAAAATCAAAAAAGATGTTGATGATAATGCCAAAAAACTGAAAGGGCAGATTGAGGAAAAAGAGCGTGATATTCAGCTTAAACAGGCTATTGATGTATCTGACCTTGAATTACAGAAGAACAGCCTTAAAGAACAGATTGCCGATTGTGTGGCAAAACAGACCGGCAATGACAAGCTGATGGCTGAATATGACAAGACTAGTTCAGATATTCTCAATTTGAAGTTTGAACTTAGCGATATGAGCCGCAAAGCTAATGAGGACAATGTTAAGGCTAGGAGAGAGATTGAGAATAAGATTTCTGAAAAGAAAGACTATCTTATTAATATAGCCAATACTATTCAGGAGAACAATTCTAAAATATCTGGTTATCAGAATGACATTGAAAGCGGCACAAGAGAAAGAAACAGACTTGCTGATGTCTGGAATAAGATTAAGAAAGAAAAGTTTGATGAGAATACAGCAATTTGCCCTACTTGTCACAGGGAATTGCCAGCGGAAGAAATCAAAAGCCTTAAAAATTCATTTGAAAAGACAAAGGCTGATAGGCTGGCAAAGGTTGAAAAAGACGGATTAAAAGCCAAGGCAGATGTTGATAATGCGAGAGATATGATACCTAAGTTAGAAGAGTGCAACAAAGAAAATATTGTCAATCAGCAGAAGTTAGAAGAAGAAGTTGCAGACTTTGAAAAGCAGTTATCAGGACTTCCACAGGAGATAGATGTATCAACCACCGAAGAATACAAGGCACTTGAACAGCAGATTGCTGAAAAGGAGCAGGCTATGCACAAGGCTAACGACATTTCAGCAGTTAAAGCAGAATTAAAGGCACAGGAAACAGCTTTAAGGCAGCAGTTATCCGACTGTGAAAGTCAGATTGCTAAGTCTGACACGGCAGCAGATGAACAGCGACTTGAAGAATTAAGGCAGACAAAGATTGATTCTGAACAGAATAAGGCTAATGCCGAGAAAATCCTTGACTTACTTGATGAACTTGACAAAGCAAAGAATGAAGCCTTGACAGAAGCAGTAAACAGCCATTTTAGCTTAGTTAAGTGGCAGTTGTTTGAATATGCTAAGAATGGCAATTACAAGAGTTGTTGTATACCTACTGTGGATGGAAAGTCAATACTTACAACAATGTCTAATAAGGGCAATAGAATACTTGGCAGAGTTGACATATGCAATTCCATACAGAAAATTAGCGGTATATCAGTACCTATTATTCTTGATGATTCTGAAAGCCTTAGCACGGATAATCAGAAGAAAGTTGCTGAAATGGTAGATAGCCAGTTGATTATGCTGATTGTTAATGATAGTGAGAAGTTAGAGATTGTGGAGGGATAATATGACTTCAATATTAGAACATTCATTCAATTTTAATGGCTTTAACTGTTATGTGATAATGCGACATATGGGAGATAGTTGTTACAGATGTGGTTATGTGCAGGTTCCTAAGAATATGACTATCAACACAGCAAGCATAGATTGCCACGGTGGTATTACATACGCACACAAAGAAGCACCTAGCCCACTTGAAATTGATGATAAAAACAAGTGGTACATCGGATTTGATTGTGCTCACGCATTTGATACTACGGATTTTTGGACTTTAGATAGAGTTAGTGATGAATTAAGACAGGTTGTCGGACAGATTTTAAGTGAAGAAAGCGAGGAAAGCTGATGAGTGTAAAAGGATATAAAGCATTTAACAAAGGCATGAAATGCAAAGACAAGCAGTACGAAGAAAATACAACTTATGAAGAAAATGGAAATGAAATATGCGAAGCTGGTGTAATGCATTTCTGTGAAAATCCATTTGATGTACTGAATTATTATCCGCTTGTTAATGAAAATGGAGATATTTCAGATTTTGCAGAAGTTGAAGCCGTTGGAGACATTTATAAAAGAGAGGATAAGTCGGCAACAAACAAGCTACATATTGGTGCAAAACTTGGGCTTAAAGGATTCATCAAGGCTTGTGTGGATTTTACTATTGAAAAGACAAGAGTTGAACCTATAAAAGATAATAATGCTGATAATAGCAATAAAGATTCCGCAAGGATAGGTTCAAGTGGAGATTCCGCACAGATAGGTTCAAGTGGATATTCCGCACAGATAGGTTCAAGTGGAGATTCCGCAAGGATAGGTTCAAGTGGAGATTCCGCACAGATAGGTTCAAGTGGAGATTCCGCACAGATAGGTTCAAGTGGAGATTACGCACAGATAGGTTCAAGTGGAGATTCCGCACAGATAGGTTCAAGTGGAGATTCCGCACAGATAGGTTCAAGTGGATATTCCGCACAGATAGGTTCAAGTGGAGATTCCGCAAGGATAGGTTCAAGTGGATATTCCGCAAGGATAGGTTCAAGTGGAGATTCCGCACAGATAGGTTCAAGTGGAGATTCCGCACAGATAGGTTCAAGTGGAGATTACGCACAGATAACATCCGAGGGTAAAGATTCAGTTGTTATGGCAGCAGGTTATAATTCGATAGTAAGAGCAAAAATCGGTAGCTGGATAACATTAGCTGAATGGGTAAAAACTGACAGTACAGATGAAAAGGAAATTACATATGGAAACCTAAGTGTGTAAAAACTGAATATGTAGATGGAAAGCATATCAAAGAAGATACATTCTATAAATTAGTTAATGGCGAATTTGAAGAAGTAGAAAGTGAGGAATAATTATGGCAGAGAATACAGCAGTTGCAGAAACAAAGGAAGCTGAAAGCAGAGAGCTTGTAGCAAAGGACTTTACAGAGGGGATGGTTGTAAAAATCAAGCAGAAAGAGAAATTCGGCTTGACATTCCCTAAAGATTACAACTACACAAATGAGTTTATGTCGGCAATGCTGATTTTACAGGACACAGTAGACATGAATAAGAAGCCTGTGTTACAGAGTTGCACAAGAGCAAGTATTGAAAACGCACTTATTGATATGGTAACAGACGGATTATCAATGAGAAAGAAGCAGTGCTATCCAGTTGCTTACGCAGGAAAACTAAGTTGCCAGCCGTCCGTTTATGGTGCAACCTGTGTTGCTAGGAGATACGGACTTGTTGATATTAATGCAGAAGTTGTCTATGAGGGCGATAAATTCAGCTACACAATTAAGAATGGAAAGAAAACAATTACAGAGCATATACAGGAAATTGACAATATCGACAACGATAAGATTAAGGCTGCATATGCAGTTGCGGTTATGAACGATGGAACTGTTAAAACAGAGGTTATGACAATCAAGCAGATAAAAACAGCGTGGAAACAGGGATTCGGATATAAAGAGAACGGAAACGGAGTTCACCAGAAGTTTACAGACCAGATGGCTATGAAAACTGTTAAGAACAGACTTCTCAAAGCTATCAACAATACTCATAGTGGTTTTGGCGGAGAAGATGATTACGAGGAAATCAGCCATGAAGAAATGCTCGAACAGGATGTTGCTTACGACATTGAGCAGAACACAAACAGCGTTGATTTTGAAGAAAGCAACATTATTGAGGGTACAGCTACAGAAGTAACCGAAGAACAGACAGAAGATAGCATATTACCACCATTTATGCAGGAGTAAGCCTATGAGATCAACAAGTTTAGAACAGATAATAACAGACATGAACAACGGTGTGTATGACTTGACTTGCAACGGAGAATGTACTCAATGCGGTAATTGTTGCAGTAACTTGCTTCCTATGACAGAAGATGAGATTGCAACAATCCGCAAGTACATCAAGAAGCATCATATTAAGGAACGCAGGCGCAATTATCCGATGGCCACACCGATAATGGATATGACTTGTCCGTTTCTTAATGATGATAAGTCAAAAGAAAAGTGCGAGATTTATTCTGTTAGACCTAGGATTTGTAGAGAGTTTATCTGCTGTCCGAGTAAAAGACCACCGATTGATGATTGGGGTTACAAATTAAAGTGCAAGGTAGTTGATGTCAGAAAGGAGTTTTACGGATGAGAGTAATTTCACAGGACGGAAAAATAGATGTTCCTTATAAAATAGCAACTATTCTTAAAAGAGGAAATACTATCCTTGCAAGGAACGATAGAGCAGAATTTGAACTAGCTGAATATTCCACCGAAGAAAAGGCAATTAAGGCTATGGAAATGCTTAGAAAAGTATATGAAAATAATGTGTTTTATCATTGCGTAGCCGGTTCAAAGCGTTTTGAAGAAGTGCAGAGTATTTTGAGTGAGGAACAATTTCGGAAAGCTACAACAGAGTACTTTCAGTTCCCACAGGATGATGAAATCGAGGTGTGAGTATGAGATTGAAATGCTTAGGCTCGTCGTCAGCCGGAAATTGTTATCTGCTAACTTCCGACAGCGGAGAAACACTTATCCTTGATTGTGGAATACCTATCAAGGAGATTAAAAAAGGCTTGAATTGGAACATTAAAGATGTTGTGGGTGTGTTATGCACCCATAAACACCTTGACCACAGCAAGTCAGCTAAGGATTTTAGAGATATGGGTATTCCTGTATGCAAGCCATACGAAGCATTACTTACGAACCAGTTTTTAGCAAATTCTTATTTTACTGTGAGGACATTTGACCTAACGACAGTAGACGGCAGATGGACACACACAAATGCAGATGGTAGTGAGTGTCCTTGTTATGGATTTTTAATCACTCATCCAGAGATTGGAAGAATGCTTTACATAACCGACACAGAGTTAATTAAGTGGAGATTTAAAGATATAAACCACATTCTCTTAGGTGTGAACTATGATAAGGATTTAATTGACAGGGATAACATAGGCAAAGCCAATCACGTATTCAGAGGCCACTTGAGTATCGACATGGCTTGTGATTTTGTAAAGGCTAACTATTCAGACAGTTTGCAGAATGTCATAATGTGCCATCTGTCAAGTGAAAATGCTGATAGTGATAGTTTTATCGAGAAGATGAAAAAAGTCGCTTGTGGGGCAAATGTAGATGTTGCAGAGCCAGGCAAGGAATGGATTTTAAGGAAAGGAGATAAATGTCCGTTTTGATTAGTTGGGATATAGTTACAAAGTTAATGAATTGTTTTCCTAATAGCGTTATAAATCATAACGCAGAGTTTATAGCACATATTAAAAGCAATACATATTTTGGATTAAAAGATTGTGAAAATGAAACAGATGTAAAGTGCAAAATGTTGGAATGGCTATCAAGACCTGCACACAAGGCAGAACCATATAACACTAAACGGAGCAATAATGAATTTCACAGATTTATACTTGGCGGCGTAAATCAGTTTTTGGAAACCAATTTTACTGAGAAAGATATGGAGCAGATTTATACATATCTTGGAAATAGGTGCAACCATGCCAAGACATTGAAGTTTATTGAAAGTGGGTATGATATGTCAGTTTTGAAAGATTAAAAAATCCTAATGAGTGCCCGTTTTAGAAAGGAGATTATATGGCTAAAAAGAAAGGAACAGGAGTAAGTCCTATTACCAACAGAATTTATTATGGAACGCAAGATACAGATAAACACATGTGAGTAGGGCAGAAAACGGATATAACAGACAGTGCAATAGCTTCTGTATTTGAGTGGTTTATGGCTAATATGGAGGACAAAGAAGAATATTCTATCACATATCCAGAGACAGATTTTGAGTTAGTCATGAGAAGAAAGGAGCAGTAATGGAGAAATTAACGATTGATGCGATAATTGAGCATTGCGACAGAAAAACAAGGATGTACGAAAAGGCTTGTGATATTAAGTATCTCGAAACAACTATGAATAATTCTACAAAGGAGTATTGGGAGCATAAACAAGTTGCTGAATATTTAAGGAAGTTCAAAGATTATAGGTACTTAGAGGAACAAGGCAGACTTGTGAAATTGCCTTGCAAAGTGGGAGATACAGTTTATGAAATAGCAGGAGCAACAACTCATGGTTATGGTTATGGTTGGAAATGTCTAACTTACGAAAAAGCATATGTGCATGAGACTGTATTTAATTTAGGCAGACTTAACGATATAGGTAAAACAGTATTCCTCACAGAATCCGCAGCAGAAGCAAAACTGAAAGAATTGAGAGGTAGAAAAAATGAAAGTAGTAATTGACATACCTAAAGATTTCACAGGAGATTATATTGTTGACAAATTCAAAGATTTCTTTTCAAGGGTTATTGCGGATATTGATTGCAAAGGTATGTGTGGTAGATACGAGAAAGAAATTGCTGAAATGTTTTTAAAAGCATTTGACGATAGCGAAGAAAAGATTTTTTGCAACTGCCAGCATAACAGCAATTCAAGAGATAATGAACCTTGTTGCAGATGTGATAGCAGAAACACCAATGCCGACAGGATAAGGAATATGTCGGATGAGGAGTTAGTGGAGTTTCTTGTAACTTTCAAGAATACATTTGGTGAAGAATATGAGGGCGAACAGAGCTGTTTGAGATGGCTTCAATCAGAAGCGGAATAGGAGAGAATATGGTTGAAAAGCCGTTATACAAAGGCGTGCCAACAATGAGGAATTACGAAAATTATATCAGCGAATATAATTACACAAAAGGTTGGAATGACGCTATGGATTTTATTTTCCCGGAAGCAAAAGAGAAGCGTGAAAAGGAAAGAATAAAGAAAAATATATCAATAGTCAAATGAATATTGGAAGGAGAGAATATGGAAAATAGATATTTATTCAAGGCAAGAGGACAATGTAGTAAATTATGGCATTATGGGGTGCTTACATTTTGTGGAGACTGCACTTGTCATATAAAAGATAATCTTTATAATGAAAAAATTTGCGACACTAGCACGCTTTGTCAATGCACCGGCTTGAAAGATAAGAACGGCAAACTAATTTGGGAGAATGATATTGTTGACTTCTTAGGGCATAAAGGGACTGTTGTGTTTGAATGTGGCAGTTTTGGCATTGCATATAAAGTACCTATAGATTGGAATGGAATAGAAACAAATATTTTGCCAATAACAGGGTGCGAAAATAGATTGTATGCTTGCGGAAACGATAATTACATATCGTTATGGGAGATTTACTGGAACTTTAATGATGAAGATGATTCGGTAAACACAGTAGAGGCTATCGGAAACATTTTTGACAATCCAGAGTTATTAGAAAGTGAGGGATAATATGGCAAAGATATTTAGATTTAGCGGATATTTTGTAGAGAATGATGAGATAGAAGATGTAGACAACTTCAAAGACAGAATCAGTGAACTGTGTGTTGAAAGCGAGGATATTATTCAGCAGTTACATATTGAAGAAAGTGAGGAATTTGAAGCTAATGGAGAGCTAGAAGAAAATTGCGACCTTGCGTTATTAACAAGACATTTTAAGAAAGATGTTGATTACAATTTTGACCGACCTATTCCACAGAAAGGCGAGAAGTATAAGCATTTTAAGATTGGCAAGATTGTTACTGTTATTGGTATTTCAAGGCACACGGAAACGAGGGGAAATATCGGTTGTGTATGAATATGAAGGACATATTTGGAACAGACCGCTTGAAATGTTTATGAGTGAGGTTGACAGGGAGAAATATCCTAATGTGAAGCAGAGATATAGATTTGAATTATTAGAAAGTGAGGAAAAGTAATGAATCGTGTGATTTTATGTGGGAGACTGACTAGAGAGCCAGAGATTAGATATTCACAGACAGTAAACGGAAGTATGGCAGTAGCAAGATATACACTAGCTGTTGACAGAGCTTTTAAGAAAGAGGGCGAACAGGCAGCAGACTTTATTAACTGTATCGCATTTGGCAAGAATGGAGAGTTTGCGGAGAAATATCTGCACCAGGGAACTAAGATTATTGTTGAGGGTAGATGGCAGACAGGCAACTACACTAACAAGGACGGACAGAAAGTCTACACTAATGATTGCGTAGTTGAAAAGCACGAATTTTGCGAAAGCCGTGTTAATCAGCAGAATAACAGTAACGGAATTATGGGCGGTAATGCTAGTTCGGATAGCTTTATGTCAATTCCAGATAATGTAGCTGATGAGGGATTACCATTTAATTAAAAGGGGGTGTGATAAAAAGTGACAAGAAAAGAGTATAGAATGTTACCTAACATTTCAGAACGAATGTTAGAAGAAAATAGACAGGCAGGATATAACCACGGATATGCAGTTGGCTACAATGAAGCTATTGACGATACTGTAAAAGCTATAAAGGAGCTATACGCTTTTACCATTTTAGAAGAGGAAGAAATTGATGAGATGGTAAGGCAGTTAAAGTTAGAGGCAGGTGGTAATTCTTGAATTATCAGAACATAGCAAGAGCCAAGGCAATAGAGCAGGAAAACAAAAAGCGACTATTGAAGCTGAATCCAAAGCTGAATGACAAAAGTGGAATATACTTCTTGCTTAGAGAAGATGAAAACGGATTTAAGTATGCTTACATCGGACAGGCAGTACATACAATCAGCAGATTGGCAAGTCACCTTGTAGGCTACGAACAACACATAGACCTTAGTTTACGCAAGCACAAGTTGTATGACAAAGAGAAAAACCCTTATGGCTGGCGAGTTGAATTTCTGAATTTCCCAGAGAGTCAGCTTGACGAGAAAGAGAAGTATTACATCAAACTGTATGCCGACAAAGGCTATCAGCTTAGAAATGTTAGTTTAGGCGGTCAAGGAGAAAATCGTGCTAGTGGCTCAATAGGCGAGAGAAAAGCGCCTAAAGGCTATATGCAGGGCGTACAGCAGGGCAGAAAGAACCTTGCTAGGGAATTATCCTCTATCGCAGAAAAGCACCTTAAAATCGAATTAAGAGAGGATAAGGCGAATAACAAGGTGTCACAGAAACAGTATGAGAAATTTATGGATTTATTGAAAGTAGGTGAAAACAATGCTAATTCCGAAACTTAAAGTCGAAGAGTTTGAAAAATTCGGATTTAAGAAGTGCAAGGGCGAATATGGTAAGAGCGGTTGTTATTATCTTTGCGTTTCAAGGGGGTGCAAAATGCTATTCGTTAGTCCAAAAATATTTGACGTGAACGAGTGGAAACGGAACGACCCAAGAATACACAAGGATGCAAATTGCCGATACAGAGACCACAGGACATATCTTGATATTATTTATGAGCTAATCAAGGCGGATATGCTTGTAAGTGATTGTGTGAAAGGTGGTGGAGTAGATGGCTAAAGTAGTATTGGTTATGGATGACATGCCAGAGTGTTGCGCAGATTGTCGTTGCGGATATTTTGAAAGAGACACCAAGGAACTTAATCTGGTATGTGGTGCTACAGGAGAGGATGCGAACAATGTCGGAAAGCCGGATTGGTGTCCGCTTTGGGAACTACCGGAGAGAAAAGAGGAACTTCCGGTTGAAAAATACGAGTTTGGCGGACTAGGAAAGGCATTTTCATCTGGCTGGAATACATGCCTGGATGAGATTTTGAAAAAAAGAAAGGCGGGCGATTTGGAATGAAGATTTTAAGCAAGAAGAAATACAATAAACTCATTGAAGATTTTGAGAAATCGCAGGAAAAGGTAAAGGAGCTCAAAAGGATAAACGAGAGTATTGGGAAAAAGCTGGAAGATAAAAAGACAAGTTGCAAATTGAACAATGGTAAGGATTTCTGCTTTAAATGTGAAAACTCTTACAGATACAAGACATATTGGGGAACAACAGAAATTGAGCGGTGCGGTTGCTTACTTGATGTGTCTTGTGAGGACTTCAAAAGAAAAGAAAGCGAGTGATTCAGAATGAAAAGAAATGATTGCATAGAGGTGTTAGACCACTTAAAAGAAAAGCTGAAAGAAAAAGATATAATTGCCGTACAGGATAGTGAAGATGATTATAAATGTCCTGTATGCGGTCAGATTTTTACAGGTGAAGATATTATTAAATACTCTTACAAGTGGTGCTATAACTGCGGTCAGAGAGTAGATTTTACTCTTCCGAGAAACAGATTTAACTAACTAAAAATCAAAGAAAGGAATAAGGTTGTCCGGACATAAAACCTAGGTTTCCTTTTGGTAAGAGAAATGCTAGATTTTGGATATTACAACATGGATTGTATGCAAGGAATGAAAGAATTTCCCGACAAGTATTTTGACCTTGCGATTGTAGACCCTGCCTACGGAAGAAAGGAACATGGCGGGAGAAAGAGAAGCGGATATGTTAAGCAGAAAAACGGAAGTAAAATATTCGTAAAAGATGGACAGTACGAAAATAGAAATTGGGATAATAAACCACCTTCAGAAGAATACTTCAATGAACTTATTAGAGTTTCAAAAAATCAGATTATATGGGGCTGTAATTACTTTGATTATCCGCTAATAGGAGGTCGTATCATTTGGGATAAATGCAACGATGGAAGCGACCAGTCAGACGCAGAAATAGCATACTGCAGTATGAATGATAGGGTTGATATTTTCCGCTATATGTGGCGAGGAATGTTCCAAGGAAAATCAATTACTGAAGGTACTATTCAGCAAGGCAACAAGAGACTTAACGAAAAACGCATACATCCAACGCAAAAACCTATCGCACTATACGAATGGCTATTAAACAGATACGCAAAGCCTAATGACATTATACTTGATACTCATGTGGGCAGTGCGAGTAGTTTAATAGCTTGCTACAACACTAACCATAAGTTTGTTGGGTTTGAGCTTGACGAATACTATTACAAGGTATCGAAGCAGAGATTAGATACCGAAATGACACAAATGAGGTTAAGCGATTTTATAGGAGATACAGTATGACGCAGGACGGACAGTTTGAATTAACTGATTTCTTAGGAAAGAAGATTGAGAGTAAATCTGTTATGGATTTGACAGCTTGGATAAATAGCCAAGGCAAAGCACAGTATACGCAGATTGGTAAAATTATAGAAGATACTTATAATCGTGAAAAAGACAGTGGAGAACTTATTGCTAGGCTCACAAATGCGGTATCGGTATATGTTCTTAATCAATCTATGGGATATATGAATTATTTGCGAAAGGAAAGTGAGTAATGAAAGACGAAACAAAGCAGGAAATACAGATTTTACTTGACCTACTCAAAGGCAGTCTTACAAGAAATGGTGTAAGTATGGCAACGGACAGAGAGGGTAACTTGATGTTCTTTGATACATCTGCCTATGTCAGAAGTAAAGGCAAGGAATTTGACGGATTTAGAGTTAATATTAACGATTTAGTGAAGTAACAATGTGGCAGAACTTGAAGAGGTAATTATGGCAGGCAACTTTATTAAAATTGACAGAAAGATTTTAAAGTGGGAATGGTGGAGCGATATTAATACATTCAGACTTTTTATGTATATGTTGATAAGTGCCTATTGGAAAGACGGAAATTATAAAGGCAAGATTATTGAAAGAGGGTCTTTCCCCTCTTCAATATCTGAATTATCAAAAGAAACTAATTTGTCTGTAATGGAAATTCGTACCTCGCTAAAACACTTACAATTAACAGGTGAAATAACAAGCAAAGCAACAAACAAATTTACGATATTTACTGTGGTTAATTACAATTTGTATCAAACGGATAACAAGCAAGATAACAAACAAATAACAAGCAACTTAACAAACAATCAACAAACAGATAACATTCTATTAACAAACTCTATATTAAAAGAAAGTAAGAATGAAAGAACAGAAGAAATTAAAGAATGATAAGAATATAAAAGAAAAAGATATTACTAACGTAATATCTAAAAAGAAAAGTTATTATCCCAATGATGAATTGCTTGATGAAGCGTTTAACGAATATGTGACAATGCGCAAGAGAATTAAAAAGCCTATATGCACCGACAAGGCATTGCATAGGGCTATAAATACTCTTGACAGGCTATCGGGCGGAGATAATGACTTAGCTGTTAAAATTCTTAATCAGTCAGTAGACCATTGCTGGCAGGGATTGTTTGAACTGAAAGAAGATAATTCTAATAAGCAAGGCAATCAAAATTTTAATAAGGGTGCTATTGATTGGGATAATGTGTAAAGGAGAAAAAGTTATGTATTCAGATACAATTTATGAAATCACAGTTAATGACAGCGAAAGAGCGGTTATCGAAGATATATTAAATATATTAGATAATTGTCCTATTGATTTGGGTAATTGTGATTATGTGGATATTTTTAGAAGTATAGCGAATAAAAGCTCAAACGTAGACGCGGATGGCATCAAAATTTTATACGAACCAGGAGGTAGCAACGCTTGACAAGAGAAGAAATAGTTAAAATTATCCGCATTATGTGCGATTGCTACCCCAACTATAAGCCTAACAACTTATCCGAGACAGTAGATGTGTGGAATATGATGTTGGAAGAATACAACTACAGTCAAATATCTATGGCATTGAAAGCTTATGTACATTCCGATACAAGCGGATTTGCCCCAAGTATAGGACAGCTAATCGGTAAAATCCAGACAATATCACAACCTCAAGAACTTGACGGAATGACAGCCTGGGGATTAGTTAGTAAGGCACTACGGAATGGCACATATGGAGCGGTTGAAGAGTTTAACAAACTTCCGCCATTAGTTAGACAGGCGGTAGGAATGCCAGGCAACCTTAAAAACTGGGCTACATCAGATTATCAGACAATAGAAACAGTTATACAATCAAACTTCTTAAGAACTTATGAAACAGTTGTCAAGCGTGCGAATGAAATAAATCGTATGCCAGACAATATACAAATCACTTATCGAAAAGACGAATGTAAATTCGTATAAGGCTCAAATCGAGCAAAAATTCCAAAGAGATATAAATGCACCTATGAACAAAGAAAATGCCCTTATCGGTCAAAATACAAACGCAGAAAGGTATATTGAAGCACCTAAAGATATTCAAGAAAGAATCAACGCCATGAGGTAAAATTATGAAACCTAAAAATTGTATTTACCCCGATTGTCTTAACTGCACTCTTGACGATTGTGAATATGATGTGCCAGAAAAAGAGGATTTTAACAGAGATGCTAGAATCAACACAGAAAATTCTATGAAGAATAAGACAGATAAGCAGCGCAGGCAGTATGTAAATCAAAAACGCTATCGCAATTCCGAAAAAGGCAAGGCTAAGTTACGCGAATATGTTGAAAGCGGCAAGGTTATGGAATGGAATCAAAGATATAATTCTAAAGAAAGTGTCAAAGTTTTGGCAAGGAAAAGGTCGACGAAACACAACAAACGCATGACAGAGAAAATTGGAATACCTTACAGCACTTTTAAAGCATATCGAAAAAATTATGGGATAACCGAAAAAGATGTTGAGAAAGACATGGTTATTCGCAAAATGGATAATTGTGGGCGAGTTTCAATACCACCTAAGTTTATGCGACAAGGCATCATAAACGCGGGGGATATATATAAAATATATCCACAAGATAACAAATTAATAATTGAAAAACTAGAGGTTAAGAACAATGAGCAAGTCGGAACAACGAAGATTTCAAGAACAAATGATGAGAGTTTCAAGTTAAATAGGCAGAAGAACAAAGAGAATAAAGAAATGTTCGGTAACGCCTTAACAATTCTGCTATGGGTGCTGCATGATAAATTCGGATTCGGGAATAAGCGACTAGAACGGCTTATTGATGAAATTGATAAATTCAATGAAGATTTTAATGCGGGGCTTATAGATCCGAAAGAACTTATTGAACAGTTAGAGGAAGAGACGAACATAAAAATTAAATATTAAGGAGTATGGCTTATGAAGTTATCAGAACTGACCAAGCCGGAACTTGATAGAATTTTAGAAAATGCCAATTTTACCGAGGAAGAGGGGAGAATATTCAAAACTTCTTTCTCGGAATTTTACACAAAAAGAAATAGCTGCACGATTATGTGTATCACAAAGAACACTTGAGAGGAGGATAAGAAGTATTAAAAATAAAATTGAAAGGGTGTGCCGTGATTGGAATTAACAGATAAGGAATTATTGAATTATGTACTAGAGAATGGTATTATCTCTCGTGACGATGTTCAGAAACAAATCGAAATGAACGAAAGGAAAAAGTATTTAAAAGCACACAACAATGAAGTCTGGCAAGGAAAGGATAGTAAGTGGTATACATACTTGCCAGATGAAAGTACATCAAGTGGTAGAAAGCTGTTAAAGCGTTCAACGCAAGAGTCTCTTGAAAATGGAATTGTGGAACACTACAAGACACTTGCTAATGAACCTTTAGTGAAAGCCGTGTTCAAGGAATGGATAGACCAGAAACTTGAATACCATGAGATTAAGAAGCAGTCGTATGACAAGTATACTGATAATTTCACTAGATTCTTTGCTAATGAAGCATATCACATGTCAGATAAGAAAATCAAGTATATCACGGAATATGACTTGGAATGCTTTATTAAAACTATTATTGCTGAATGTAAACTGACACAAAAGGCATATTCTGACATGCGAATCCTTATCAATGGTATATTCAAGTATGCCAAGAAAAAGGGATATACTAATCTAAGTATCACACAATTCATGGGAGATTTAGATTTATCACGCAGAGCATTTACTAAGAATGTGAAGAAGAAAGAAGAACAGGTGTATTTTGAGAATGAAATTCCAAGAATCACTGAATATCTATGGCGACGATATGATATAAGGAGTTTGGGATTGCTGCTTATGTTTGAATGCGGAATGAGAGCTGGTGAGTTATCATCACTTAAGTTTTCTGATATTCACAACTCTACGCTTAAAGATGGAACTGTCAAACATTATATATCTGTGCAAAGAACAGAAATTAAGGTCAGAGACGATAATGGTAAATGGATTAAGATTGTAAGTGATTATCCTAAGTCCGATGCAGGATTAAGAGACATAATTATTCCAGACAAAGCCTTGGAAACTGTTAAGGCAATTCGCAGGTTGAACCCTTTTGGAACTTATATGTTTGAAGAAAAAGGGGAACGGATTAAGGAACAGGCATTTAACAGAAAGTTGCATAAGATATGTAAGGCGTTGGATATCAATTATCGTTCTACGCATAAGGTTCGTAGAGCGTACAGCGTTGCGTTATATGATAATTGCGTGAATGATACCGTCATAACAGAAATGATGGGGCATACAAGTATTGAGACGACAAGAAAATATTACATCTACAGCAATAAAACTGATAGAACTAAGATTGAGCAAGTGAATAATGCTATCAATTATTAGGATTTTGATTACAAAGTAATCAAAGTAATCAAGGTACAAAGCTGCGAATCCAGTAATAGAGCGGAATAAGGGAACGGTCAATGCAGTTCGATTCTCTCATCCCCTGCTATTTTTCTAAGGAGAAAAAACACTGCAAACCCGCATAAACACTGAATGAAAGGAGAATTCTGAACATCGTCTTTTTTATAGAAAAATAAAGAGGTAATCAAGAAAGTAATCATAAATGTCTAACAAACGCTGTAATAGCGTTATTTTTTTGCTTATTTTTTGGCGGATAACTGTCGGAAACATGACGGTTAATCCGTCTTTTTTTATGCCAAAATTAAATCAGAAAGAGAGGTAATGCGAATGTTTTCTGATGAAGTTAGAGAAAAAATCTTATGCAAAGAAGAATTACAGAAACTTGACTTAGTAACATTATCTCTTGTTATCCACGCAATTGAAGAAGTCTTGGAGGAGGTAGACGATGATAAACAATCCTTATCAGACAACACCTATGATGAATAATAATTATATGTCTATGCAGAATCCATATGCAGATAGAATGAATTTTTTGCAAAATTATCAGCAGAGCTTACAACAGCCAGTGGCAGGGACACAAATGTCCTTAGCAAATCAACAACCTATGCCACAGCAGATAGCAGGCATTAACGGAAGAATAGTACAGGCAGTTGAAAATATTAATGCAAATGAAGTGCCTATGGATGGCTCAATGGCATTTTTCCCTAAGCAGGATATGTCGGAAATTTATGTCAAGGGTTGGAATGCTGACGGAACAATTAACACGATTGTGTATAAGCCTTATACAGCCCCAAAAGATAATCAGACAGTAAATTCTATGTCTAACGCAGAAAACGCTAAATTTACCCTATCAGACGAAAGCACACAGCTATTCTTAAATAAGTTTGAAGAGTTATCAGAGAAAATAGGACAGTTAGAAGATAGATTTGATAAATCTTTAGGAACACAAAGAAAAACTTCAAGAACTCAAAGTAAAGGCGGTGATGAAGAATGAACCCAATTAACATTTTTCAGATGATGAAAGCTGGTCCGCAACAGTTTATACAGCAGATGATGGGAAATAATCAGATTATGAGCAATCCTATGATGAAAAACACTATGCAGATGGCACAGCAGGGTAATACGCAAGGCATAGAGCAGATGGCTAGAAATTTATGCAAGGAAAAGGGGTTAAATGCAGATGATGTATTTAATCAGATAAAAAGCAGATTTGGTAATTAGTAGCATATTAGATGTCTTTGCAAACTACCTGGGTGACATCTTTATGAATATATTTTTAGGAGGTAACAATATGTTTTCAAACTCAAATTGTGCCAGCGTACCATTAGTAGCTAATATTGACGGAAACGGCAATAACGGCGGATGGGCTGATGGCGGATGGCTTTGGATAATCGTTGTGTTTGCCTTACTCTTTGGATGGGGTAATGGTGGATTTGGCGGTTTTGGCGGCAATAATGGCGGTGGCTATGTTGCGACAGCTGCTACACAAGCTGATATTCAGAGAGGATTTGACAACCAGGCAGTTATCAGCAAGTTAGATGGTATTTCTAACGGACTTTGTGATGGCTTCTATGCCATGAACAACGGTATGCTCACAGGCTTTAATGGTATTAACACCAATATCATGCAAACAGGCTATGGCATACAACAGGCGGTAAACGCTGATACAGTTGCTAATATGCAGAATACCAACGCTTTACAGTCACAGCTTGCTAACTGTTGCTGTGAGACAAGAGAAGCTATCCAAGGTGTAAACTACAACATGGCAACTAACACTTGCGCTTTACAGAACACAATGAACAATAATACAAGAGATATTATTGACAGTCAGCAGGCAGGAACAAGAGCTATTCTTGATTTCTTGACAAATGACAAGATAGCTACACTTACAGCAGAGAATAACGATTTACGCAGAGCAGCTTCACAGGATAGACAGAACGCACTTCTGACTTCTGCAATGAGCGCACAGACAAATCAGATTATCAACGCTGTAAATCCGGCACCAATCCCGGCATACACAGTACCTAATCCAAATGCTTATGCATATGGTTGTGGATGCAATACAGGATGTAGCTGCTAAAAGTAGCTGCTACGCAAAATTGAATAATTGAGTATCTTAATTGAGTTAACTCAATCTAAACCGATTTAAACCGATTAAAAACCAATTTTTTAGTCGAGGTTTAGTCAAGAGTTAGTCGAGATTATGTCTGCTATGCAGTATTACTTATAAGCACAAAGGGCAGACTATAATGTTTGCCCTTATTTTTATGAAAGAGAGGTAAAGATAATGGAAATAACAGGAATTGCGTTACAAACAGTTACCGCCGGAGAAGATGTTGCATTTACAGAAACACCGGTATGCGGTAGCAAATGTATAGTCCACAGACAGGGAAGCGGAATTATCAAGTTAAGAGGTATTACAAATCAGTGCAAGGCAAGATTTTTAGTATCTTATAGTGGAAATATTCAGATACCTACAGGCGGTACAGTTGGAGCTATTTCACTTGCCATAGCAGTAGACGGAGAGCCTTTACAGTCAACACGAATGATTGTAACACCAGCCGCAGTTTCAAATATGTTTAACGTCTCTGCGCAAGCCTACGTGGATGTACCTTGTGGCTGTTGCAGTACTGTAGCGGTGCAGAATACATCAACACAGGCTATTGAAGTGCAGACAGTACTAATTGCTGTTCGTGAAGCGTAGGGGGTGAGAGTATGCACATTGAAAGGATGCACAAAATGCAAGAGTGTCTTACAGAGAAAGCTGTCAGCGAGTTTGAAAAGGGCATTGAAAATGTTGACACTTCCGAGATGGGTGAGGTCGTTGATATGATTAAAGACCTTGCAGAAGCTGAGTATCATTCAATAATTTCCAAGGCTATGAAAAAGGCTGATGAAGAGGAAGAAGAGTACGACAAAGAACTCCTAAGAAATCTTAAGGCAGAATATGGCGAAGAAAGTGGTAGAAGATACTATGACCACTACCGCTATGCAAATGGCAGATTCGCCCCTAAAGGCAAGGGAACATACCGCAGGGGATATGAAGAACCGCCTTATATGCACATGTACCCAGAATCAGAGCATATGAGAGATATGGATAGAGATTATGGCAAGATGTATTATACAGAGCCAATGTCTGAAAGTAATTACGACAGAGCAAAGAGAAACTACACAGAAACTAAGGAAATGCACAAGAATAACACGCCAGAGGATAAAGAACACAAGATGAAGTCACTTGACAGCTACACTAAGGAACTTGCAAGCGATATTACAGGTATGGTGGCTGATATGTCGGCAGAAGAGAAGAACTTGCTTAGAACAAAGTTAAGTACTCTTGTATCTAAGATATGATTTTAAGGGCTATGAGTAGCAATATTCATAGCCTGTTTTATTCAGAAAGGAGCATACAGATGATTTTTAGCATTAATGGCACAATCTGGCAAGTACAATATAAAAATTCAAATTCGGGCGAATTAAAGCGGTCAGACAATGTTTCTGTGCTAGGTGTAACAGATAGGAATACACATACAATTTATCTGTCAAATGTTTTGCGAGGATTTATGCAACGCAAAGTACTGATACACGAAGTATGCCACGCAATCTGTATGTCCTATGATGTGTACTTGCCTATCGAACAGGAAGAAATATTATGTGATTTTGTAGCGACTTATGGAGATGAAGTATTTGATATTGTTGATATGGTGCTTGGAGCAGTTAGGAGAGTGGGATAATGAGTATTGATGAACTGTTAAAGATAATTCAAAGAACTAATCCAGCTATGACAAGAGAACTGTTGATATATGAGCTTAGTCAATGCCAGTATTCAAGTAAGGCATTGATACATACCGAAGAATGCTGTCAAAAAAATAAACTGAATTTTTTTGAACGCCCCCAGGTATGGCGTTCTATATTCACAATTTCGATTTTGACATTTTCCAAAATTCAATTCAGATTTCGTTCAAATCCTGTTCTAAAAATTGAAAAAATTTTCTCATAGAATATAATGCGAAATTTTTGAAACCCCCGTCATATGCAATTTTGAAATCCAAAAATCGGTTGAAAAATTATACCCGATTTTGACCTCGATTTTGTTCAGATTTGCCCTTGAAAATTGATGAAAAACTTTAGAGCTTTAACAAGTTAAAGTGTGTGGCTGATTCTGTGCGGCTGTAGGTGCGCCTTACAATTTCGGTGTCGTGGCTTTGTGATTTGCCCTATACGGCGGTTTTATTGCGCAAATGTAGACTTTAAGCCTATAAAATAAAACAGCCTTAAAACGCTTTAACAACGTTCTACAAAATAGGTATAATATGCCTGTTGAGTTGTTGGAAGCTGTCGCCAGCTCTGGAGAACTACCAGAACGCACACCGCCCCGATTGGGTACACTTGTACACCTAAAAAGGCGCAAAAACCTTATATATAAGCATAGCATTATTATATTAATTTTTCAAGGTACGCAAAGAAAAGCATATAAAAATATATGCTTAATGCTTGCGGCTGGAATCGAACCAGCCAGGACCAAACAAGCCAAAAAGGGCGCAGATTGTACGCCCTTAAAACTACCAAAACTCTATATATCCGCCGTTTCTGCGGTAGTGGAACCACACGCCCGAAGCATAACGAATGCATAATATGTTATTGCTTTCTTTCCAACTTTCTACAGGCTCACCAAACCGCCAAACCTCAAAGGCGGATTTATGAAAGTTGTAGCGCTCTTTAATGCTTAAATCTGCCATATTTGCCCCCTATTTATAACTTTGTACAAAACCAAACCAACTTATATCGCATGGCGTGCTTGGCTCTGCTGTGTAAATCATAAATGCACTTGTTGCAACTGCAACAATAACCGCTGTTACTGCTATTATTAAAGCGGTTTTTAAAATCTTTCTTTTCATAATCCTCATGCCTCCATATTCTAATATTATCCATTAAAAGGAAAAACCGCCGCCGGTATCGGTCCGGCTGGCATTCTCTGCGGCGGTTAATTTGCTTTTGCTTCTGCTCTTAAAATCTTAATAGCTTCTTGCGTTGTGTGTTCCCTGTACCATTTCCAAGGCTTCTTGTACGCTTTCGCAAGTGCGAAATCTTCGTGCTTTTCTGTTAAAATGTTTCTAACCTTTAAAAATGCTTTCTGCGCTTCTTCTAATCTGTTCATAATGTTTTTACCTCTCTTTGCTTATTCCCTTACGGGTAAAAGCAAGCCGGGGAATCGAACCCCGGAAGTGCCGACCTTGCTAATTATGCTAAGAGCTGCAAAAGCTCCGCGCGCTTTGTCTGTATTAATTCCTTTGCTTTCATAAAATCAACCTCACCGCCTGTTATATGTTCGATATACTTCGCAGCGCTAATATATGCGTCAAATTCTGCCTTGTATGCCTTATCAAAGGCGCTTTCAAGCTCTGTGCTTTCTGGCTCTTCTGTATATCTTGCCTCTGCTTCGTCTGCGGCTTTCTCTAACTGTTCCAGTTTCTTAATCTTTTCTAGTAAAATCTTCATAATATCAACCCTCCTTAAACATTTCCCAAGGTGCTACGATAGTACCACCTTTACAATCGGCGTATATTATTACCTCGCCGTTTGGGGCTATTTCATAATTCTTAAAAATGCACTCTATTTCATTGCTATAAATAATCTTATCGCCTATTTTCATTTTATTTTCCTCTTCTTTCTATTTCCTTCTTGTAGTCCTGCGCTTCTTCTATAGTTGCAAAATATTTTCCATAACCACAATAAAAAAATGTTTTTCCTCCGTCGACGCTCCTAAAAACCATAGCGTTGTAATTGTAAATATTTGCAACTGGAAAATTTAATTTGTGAATTTCAACTTTTTCTATCATTTTCTTCTCCTTAATACTATAATAAATATTATATGCTTCTATCCTTTCGGGCTGTCTTATAGCAAGAACGTGCTCAAACGCTCTTTTGACTGTGGGCAGTACACGCGCGCCGCTTTTAATGACTTTTGCTAGTACTGCCATTTCTTCGGGCGTCTTATCGTAAATGTGTGAAATTATATTATCGTATTTTTCCGCTGTAATATTCAGTTCTTTTAAATCTTGTTTATATGTTGTCATTTTTTACCCCCCCCCATTATTCAGTGATTTCTTCGAAAATACCTAATACTTTTCGTGCATTTTCTCTTTTTTATCGCTTATAAAGCCACGGCGGCGGCTCTTTAATGCCTTTCTTGCTGTCTCTAAGCTATTAACTCCCCATCCTGCGGCTTCTCTTAATAGCTCAACTTCTTCTGTCGGTAGCTTAATAGCTCTTAAAGTGTTACGATTAATAGAGTAATCGTCTTTAATTTCTGGGTGCAAATCTTGGCAAAGTGGAATGTATTCATCACTTTCCATATTCTCGCCGATATTCCATACAAAGAAACCGAATGGAATCTTTTCAACTATCTTGTAAATATCTGTTTTCCCTAATGTTTCACTTGTAATTGTGCCATCCTTAACTTCAAATCTCATAATCTTGTACCATTTCGCCGACTGTGATATAATCGGCTTACCTTTCTTTTTTGATTGGTGGCGGTTGTTTGTCTTGGTAGGATTGCAACCGCCTTTTTATTTGCAAGATTATAATAACAAATATAAGGCACAAAAACAATGTGCAAATTGTACAAATATAAGGCACATAATTTGTGTAATACTTATAAGGCACAAAATAGCATAATGTATATGATAAAGAAGACAAAATATTAATTGACACATAAGGCACAAAATGATATTATAATTACAATAATATTATATAAGGAGATAAGACCATATGCAGAAATTAAAGACAAGTGAAAGCCAACGAAAAGCCGTATATAAATATGATGACAAGTTTGAGCGCGTTAATTGCAGACTTGCAAAAGGCACAAAAGAACGTATACAAGCTCTTAAATATTCCGCTAATGATTTTATTAAATTAGCAGTTGCGGAAAAGCTAGAGAGAGAAGAAAAAATATTAAAATAAGGCACAAAATGATATTATAATTGTACAAATTGAGAAAGGACAGCCGCAAAGGCTGGAAGGTGCAAAACATATTATTTAGGCAGATACAACACAATAGAGCAGGCAGCGGCCGCACGGAAGCAAGCAGAAGAAAAGTTATATAAGCCAATTTTAGAAAAATATAACCATGAATCAAATAAAGAAAATTGACTTAATAATATATCTGTGGTATATTAATTTAATAATTAAATATATAAGATTTACACCCGATAATTATATAATGGTTATTGGGTGTTTTTATTTGTATTAAATATAATTAGCTGGAGCAGATCCGGCAGAAAGGGGAACACATGGAGAAAGTACAGGAAACACCAGACACGCCTGAAGTATTTCAAAACGATATAGAGCTGTATTTTATCGCAATTCTGCGAAAGAGCACAACATCGAAGATATGACCAAAGAGCCACAAAGCCGATGGAATGCCGCTCTAATGTATATAAATAAATATGTTTTTAGTGATAAAAGTATATTAAAATTAAATAAGAATATTAATAAAAATAATACTAATTGCATTATGGATAGTAATTTTTATATGTATGATTTAGATAGATTAGAGTATATATTATATATATATTATTATTTATGTGCTGTATATGATAAAGAATGTAGTATAATGGGAT
>CYGL01000046.1_pt1 | contig 57598 bp, 92 predicted proteins | sample 485531 | NCBI WGS metagenome assembly CYGL01 (sample SAMEA3497897, study PRJEB9818) | human gut metagenome | reverse complement strand
GTTAGCAGCGTCGCGATTCTCCTTTCTTTTTCTTTTGTCCTTATTTCTATTCTTTCCAGTTTCTCTTTTGATATTCGTTTTGTATGTCATCTTTATTGTTTCTTTCTTCTTCTTCTTTGTTCGTTTTTTAAGTTCCATTATTTTTCTATGATTATGATGTTTGTCATAGATTTATTCTATTGCATTGTATATCGTCTATATTATATATATATTAATATTAATATTATATCGTGTTATATATAAATATCCAAGTAATATATATACTTCACTACGTTACGTAATATATTACATTGTATATTCATATAAACACTATAGTGTAAAATCTTCGATTTTGTTGGTGTTTACAGTTAACGAACCTTTAATACGTTCTTTTGTTGTTAATAGACGTTATATATCTCCTTTTTTTTATGTTGTTATTTGGCTATTCCGAATATAACACCTATATTTGTATCAGAAACAAAGAGATAAATATTCTCTTAAAGTTCTAAAGTAGTTCTTTCATTTACTTCCATACTGACAAACCTGTAAAGCTGGTTACGGGTTCTATTTACTGCCATTCAAATAAGCAGCATTCATAAGCGTTATGTTATAATGTTATTCATCGTATTTTCTTTATTCTTCGATGTATAAAGAAGTATTTAGGCGTTATGTGTGTAGATATACTTGTTATATCTATGTGCTTAACTTTTTTCGTTTCCTTTACGCTGTTTGGGTGGTGGCTCTGAATAAAAGAAAAGGTTAAGGAATAAGGGAGTACTTAACCGCTTTAATGTAGCCAGCATATTTAATATGCTGACAGTCTAAAGCCTGTAAAATACAGATAGGAGAAATAAATATTAAAATATAAAACCTTTTAAAAACAACAATTATGACAATCATGACTAAAAAACAATTTTGTGAAAGCATGTACGCAATGTATAAACTACTCGGTGGTGATGGGTGTGCACAATGTTCGGATGATAGAGTATCATGCGGTTACAAAAAGGAGAATACAGTTTTAACGAACGCCCTTATTCATGCTTGTAACGTTCATAATGTACCATTCACAATTGACTGCAACAAACATTGTATTAACATCGTAGTAGATTTTAGCAAGTAATCAAGTAATTAACCAGGTAGTAGAAATACTACCTACAAAAAAAACATTAAATTTATGAAAACAACTGATTTAATAAAAAGCATTGAAGAAAAAGGAATTATCACAGAAAGAGAAATTCTTCTTTTAAAGAGACGCGCCAACAACGGAGATCGCGACGCTGCTAACTTCTATCCCGGTTGTGATAGAGTAATAGAGGTTACAGACGAACAAAGTGAAAAAGGCTTTAAATGGCTGTATAACCTTTATAAAACTCCAATGGGAAAAGAAAGAAAAAACAATCCTTTCGGATATAGAGAAATGGACATTTTAGATAACTACAACGGTGAAAGATTTACTTTTGTAGGTTTTTATGATGCAGGAAATAAATTCTACTCATATTATATTCCTATTTACGAATTAAACGGAATGGAATATTATTACAACGGAGAACTTCACATAGTAGGATAACTTTAAATATCACAATCATGGAGGATAAAGATTTTTTTGGTAGTGCTATGATAACGGTTTGTATTATAGCCGTTCTTTTTACACTTTGTTATATATTTCATTAATTGATAAACAACTTACAAACTTTTAAAATAGGAGATTAGAATTATGACTACTACAAATAGACTTTGTTACACAGTATCAAAAAGATATATTCAAGCCGGGAAAACCTTTCAAATCGATGTTAGAATATCACTGGATGATGATTGCAAAAATGATATATTCGGTTGGAGTATAACGGCGGATATTTACAAAAAAGAAAAAACGGGCGTTTCGTTTGGCGTGCTGGTGGCTGCTGCCATGAAGAAATACTAAGGCGTTTTCCACAGTTAAAAATGTTTGTTGATCTTCATTTGTCTAATCATTACGGCGAGCCAATGTACCCCGTTGAAAACGGGTTTTACCATATTACGAACAGCAGCAAAGAAACTGCAATCGACTATTTGCGTATCACGGAAACGGAATATGATTTGCTTCACCAGGCAGAAGATCAACAATACTTTAAATACCTCCTTTATATGCTCGGTATCGTTGAACGCTGGAAAATAGAATCTAACGAGGCTTTAAAAAAGACTGGAAGAGTTAACCGGGCAAACATGGGAAAAACCCATATAAGCCGGAAAACGAGCGTTTTACTTTGAAATTGACGGACGAAGAAACGTACAACTATAACTAACATAATAAAACGATGGTTATTGTCACCCTTAAACTGTGCAAGTGCGAAAAGACGAGGAAGAACGCACCTCAAAAATAGTATTATAGAACTAATGAATAAAGCGTAATAATATGACTACATACATTTATAAAGGAGAGAAAATCAGTCATTCGAAGTTATTAATACTTTTACATTCTGCGCATATATACGGAGGTAATAAGATATCACATTACGAGGTTCTTCTGCGAGAGGCTGAAAAAGGTAATGAGCGCGCAACAAACATTCTTAGAGATTTAGAAGTAAAGTAATAAACTAATAAAACCATTTTTATAACATGAAACGGAAAAGAATAAATACTAAAACTTTTGTTTGTAGATGTGAAGGACTAAATTTGCATATACTTTCATTTAATTTTAAGAAATAATAATTTAATAAACATTTAAATAAAAATATCATGGAAGGGAATTTAAAATATAACAAAGAGGAAAAAACATTAGTCGTATTAGGTAATATTTTACTTATAGTTGGTTTTATCGCGTCTGTTTTTATAATTGCCGCGGCTTTTCAAAAAGAAGAATTCAGGTATGGAGGCTTTTATGACTCAAGAATGATTTTTAAATTTGAATTTATAGCTTATGCTATTTGTGATATGTTATTGAGTTTAACTCTTTGGGCTGCAATGATGTGTCTTGCTAAAATGTCAAGGAATATTAGAGAAATGAAAAACAATAAATAACAGAATTATGTCTAAATCAATAGATTTTGCGGTTAAGCATATAGGGAAAGAAATACCAGTAAGATTATCATTAGATAACGCGTTATGTCTGAAAGTTAAGAAAGGTACGGTAATAGGGTATAACGATATTTTAGGTGTGTTAATAGGTTTTGACGATAAATCAGGCCTACCAAGATATTTCTTAGACGAGAAAGATCATATCTTATTAGATACGTGTCTATATGAAACTTATTGGTATCTATCATTAGATGAATAATAATCAAAAAACAAAGCCATGAAAGCAATATATTTAAGATGTTCAACCGATAAACAAGATTTTGCGCAACAATCTGAATGTATAAGACAATATTTAAAGCGGATAAATGAATCATGTGATTTATACACTGTACAGGAAAAAATATCCGGTACAGTCAAGCACACAAAAAGAAAGTTGCATGAGCTATTAGAATCATGTGATAAAGGCTCTGTTATTTATGTCTCAGAACTATCTCGTTTGGGTAGAAGTATGTCGGATCTCTTTCAGATTGTTGGTTATGCCGGAGAAAAAGATATTACATTGATTCAATGTAAAGATAGCACTATCATAGAAAACAAATCAATAGGCGGAAAAGCTTTATTATTTGCCTTATCTTTAGCGGCTGAAATCGAGGTAGAGAATATAAGACAAAGAACTAAAGCGGGACTTGCTGCAAAAAGAGCGAGAAATGAAGCAATAGGCGGAACGGATAATCTTTGGGGGAAAAATACAGGAACAAATAGAGAAACGTCTTTAAATGAAATAAGAAACGAATCCGCGAACAAAAGAAAAGAGAATGCAAAAACGAATGTAAATAACGCGTTCTTTTGGACTTTTATAAATCAATGGATAAAAGATAAGGGAGAACCTAAAAACCGCGAAGAATGGCAGGATATAGCGCAAAATCTCAATGATTTGGGTCAAAAGACAGCTACAGGTATGCAGTATAATAACATTCGTGCGGCTGCAATGTATCGTAAATTAAAAAATTTAATGAAATAGGAGAGGCAAATATGAATGAAGAAAAAAGAAACATCGAACAATATTTTAGAACTAAATACCCAGATAAAAGGTATAAACTAAAGAATTATTATAAAATAGGTAATCTTTTTGGATGTGATAAAGAAATTCTCTATGTAGTAGAGTTTATAGACACGCAAATAAAATATCCGAAAACGCTTGAATTACAAGTAAAATCAAATGAATTATGTGGGAAGAAGTAAACAATACTGTATTTGATACAGAAGACGATTATATGGATTGTCACTGTGATATTTCAAATAGTGGTAATACAGAAGATTAATTTAAAACGATATAGATATGAAACATCAAATTTATGCTCTTACAACTGCCCTTATAATTACTATTATAGGGCTTATAGTCACTATTGATTATTTTAGCGGAATTAACAAAGAAGTGTATAAGCAAATAGAAGTGTTAAAAACAGATATTGCAGAATTGAAAAATAAAGTCGTTAACATTTAAAGATAAAAATAATGGGAAGTACTTTCTTTGGTGCATGCGTAATTATATGGTTAGCATGTTTTAGTGTAAAGAACTTAACGAGATAAGGAGGACTACATGGCTAAAGTATATATAACAAAATATGCCTTATCTACAGGCATAGAAGAAATAGAAACTGAATTATACAAATCTCCTATAGATAACAGATATTATACGCAAGTATATTATAATAGATATTATATTGGGTCAGAAGCTTTTACTATTGAATCACAAGCAATTGAGAAAGCAGAAGAAATGAGAATAAAAAAGATTGCTTCTTTAAAAAAGCAGATCGAAAAGCTTGAAAAACTAAATTTTAAAAAGGAGGAATAAATGGTAGACTATCAAATATTATTAAAGTTGACTTCATTCAATAATGCCATTATCACAAGGGAAGAAATAAATGGAATAGAAGAAGAGGGAGTCTTTATTCCTCTTAAATATAATTCTATATTCCGTACAAGAGGCGGAGAGATAGCCGTAAATCTTTATGCTAAAGAGAAAAAACCAAACGCTTATGGTCAATCCCATGTCATTTCTAACCAAATGAGTAAAAAGAAATATTTAGAATTGAAAGAACTTGGTTTTGAAGCTGCTTTTATTGGCAACATGAAGATAGTTAGAAATGGGGGTTATAACTACCTGAAAACGCCTAACAAAGTTTCTTTGGATGAGGCATTGGAAAGATAACAAAACTAAAATAACTATTAAAAATTACAAGAATGGGAAAGAAGGGAAATTACACAGAAATGTATAAAACAACATCGGGAAAATTAGATAATCAAACAAAAGCAGCCGTTTTGGAGTATCTAACAGAAAGTGACGAGTTTCACAAGTTAGTATGCGAGATAACCGGAATTGAAAGAAAACAGTTTAAACCGGATAAAAGTTACGAGCAATTAAAAGAGGAATATTCGAGTTTAAGGGATAGATATAAGTCTGAAAGGGGAAAGAGTAGTTACCATCTTCACAGATGGAAGTTTGAAGAAGAGAAAAGGGGAAAGGCTGAGGCGGAGTTAGACGAATCACGTTCACACCATAATGATGTGATGGGGCGAATAAAAAAACTATTGGAAGATATTGATATGCCATCCGTAGAAAGCGCATTTGAGATGTTAAAGGCTGAGAGGGCAAACGGCAACTTGTTAGCGGAACGATGCCAACTCTTAAAAATGGAAAACGAAAAAATGCAAAAGGATTTTAGTGATCTTGAAGGTAAGTTTAACCGACTACAAAAGAGCTATGATGATGTATGCAAGGAAGCGAAAAAGATCGAAAAGAATAGGGATAACCTATCAGATAATTATGATAGACTCGCAAAAGATTACGAATACTTAAACAAGTGTGTTCAGAATCAAGCGGGAACTATCGCAAAATACACGGAGGAAAACAAACGACTAACCGACAAAGCAGAAAAGCTAAAAGGAAAGTTAGACAGAACCTCAAAACGATATGGGGAGTTAATCAAGATAATCAGTGATAAAGCTATCAAGTCTATTTAATATAAACAGTCCAGTGCTAAAGCCGGACTTAAAAAGTAAAAGGTATGAAAAGATTAGATTTATCATGCCTACCATTAAACTTAGAGGTAGGCGAAACAATGGAGTTGATAGATAAAGACGGTAAGTATCACTTATTGCAGTGTGTCCAGTCAAAAGACGATAGTATATGCGATGGGTGTTTCTTCGATGATGCAAAAGCTCCGTTTAGCTGTGATTTTGTTATGTGTTGTTTGCGGGAAAGAGGTGAGGAAAGAAAGGATGTGATATACATAGAACTTCCAGTAGAGAATGAATTTAAGCAAGACGAAGAAAGTGAAATGAAAACGCTGACATTTGACGATCTGTCAGAAACGGAAACAATAAAAGAGGGAGAAGAATTCATTTACGTAGACGAATTCGATAGACCATATAGGATAAAAGTAAAACTAAACATTGAACAGGCGTGAAAAAATGTTGCTTTAACAATGACGGATGCCGTTTGATATGCTGTACACGCTTAGATAGAAAAAGCGGTGACGATGTGTATTACGAGGAATTATCATTTGAGTAACGATTTAAGACCCAATTAAATGAAACCATATGTAATAACTGAACTTCGTTTGATAACATACGATGGGAAAGAAATACCTGTCGAATTAATTGAAAGAGAAATATTGACCGAACCACCTCGATTGATAAAAGAGAGGATCCTGGATGCCTTCAATACGATGAAAGACACACCAGTTGATATCAAAATGAAAATAAAATTGGTTTAATATCATAAATAAAAGATGAATTATGGAAACTATAGATTTAAATGATACTGTTACAGTAGAATTAACAGAATGGGGAGCAGTATATCTTAATGCGCTGAATACGTATAAGAGTGAAATTGATACAGGAAACCCGGTTTATAAAACTGACTATAAAGAAGGTGACATTTATAGAAACCAACTTTATCAGTTGATAATGGATTTTAAAGATGGGATTAAGTTTGAGAGACCGAAACCTTTTAATATGTTGAAGAAAGATTAAGAGAAAATCGTAAAACAGAGTAGTATGAAACAGACAGTAGAAGAAGCAGCAAATGACTATCTCAACAGAATATTAGAGTCAACTGATTTTGAGATAAATTTTGAAGAAGACAATTACGATGCTGGTGCTCGTGATGCAACATTGGATGTTACCGAGAGGGCTTTTGTTTCTGGTTCCGAATGGCAGGGAAAGCAATCACCGTGGATAAGCGTAGATAAAAAAATGCCACCATTAGGACAAAAAGTAATACACATGAATGTAAACACAGGTGAGGTTAATGTAGGACAAGTTAACGAAGTGGGGATATTCGTGTTAGGTTATACTTGTGTTGGAGAAGTAGAAGTGACTCACTGGATGCCTATCCCTTCATTCGAAGAAATCCTCGAAGCCAACAGAGATGTACTGGAACGAATTAAAGAGAAAGGAGATTGATATGGGATTTACAACACCATGTTTTATTAGAAAAAATACGGAAGAACTTTGTAAGAGGTTAGAAGAATTGGAGTATATCAAAAATTCTCCTGTCTGGACGGATAATTGCCATATAATATGGGCTTATCAATATTACCAAGAAAAGGGTTTTGACATTCCTCACTATGTGATAGCAAATGCTTTTGATATTCCTTTTGATAAACATAGCCTCTTATGCGGTAAATTTATTGATTGCGGAACCAATGAGGAACTTTTTCTGGCTATAGCTGCATTAAGGGATGATAGTAACTACATGCAGTGGTTTATTTGTACTGAGGATTACATAGAATCCCCTGATAAAGAATGGAAAGTCGGAGATTGGGATTTAAATACTTGTCCGGATGTTACGTATGAACAGCAATTATCACATTGGCGTAAGGCTACGGTAGAAGAACTTATTAATCATTTTGATAATAAACGTTAAATATTAGACAATGCTTTGATAATTCAAAAAGAATGCGGATATTTGCTGATGTATTCTGAAATGTGGCAATGGATGATATATGATTAAATAGCTTTTTTAGATTAAATTGTTTTGTAGATTATATAACCGTATGTTAGCAATTGCCACCGTTGTATTTATACAACGTCTGTTAACGCGGTAACGATAAAGCCGTATCTGAAACTCTATCAGTACGGCTTTATTGTTCTAAACGGCAAAAGGTTCATTATCTCCACACCTTGAACATGGTAATTCAATACTGAAAATGGGATAAACTCAACAACAACATAACAATGGTGTGCCGAAAATCCATTGAGTCTAAGCCTGACAAAACATGGTACTGCATCAGCATTATTGTTATGAACGAAAATACAAATCTTCTACGTGATAGAAGTGCAGGGGCGGAAGTGTGTTAGTTGGGTGTAGGAAGTTGAATATTCCGACATCTCTTGATTTATTAGCGTAGAAGGCTGCGCTATATAGATGCAGGGGATAAAGGCTTATTATATACTATGTTGAAAAGTTAATATATATGAGAAAGAAGAAAAACAAATTCAAGAAAAAGGTAGTTAGCAATAGACTTAAAGAATACAACAAGGCTAACTACATAGAAGATTATCGAATCATTGGGCAATTCTGCAACCTTCCCAAAAGCAAAAAAGAATGGATCGAAGATACGAGAGAATCATTAAAAGCTAAAGCAAATAAATATGAAAATTTATTTGGTGAATATTTAATTAAGAAAAAGATAAAATTAGTTCATCAAGCACCATTTATCATAAATGACAAAATCTATTTTTTAGACTTTTATATTCCTTCCAAACGTATTGCTATTGAAGTAGATGGGCAGTATCACGATTCTTTATATCAAGAAGATTATGATGATGTGAGAGACTACAATTTTAATTCTATTGGAATTAAAACTATTAGAATAGCTAATAATGAAACAATGGATGCCAATCAATTAGATATACGATTATCACAACTAATACAATAACAATGGAAGAATTTGATGTAGAATGCCCATATTGCGGTAAAGGTTTAAATATTGACCATGAAGATGGCTATGGTTATGAAGAAGGTGCAATTCACACCCAATATTGCCATCATTGCGATAAGGAATTCGTCTATACTACCAGTATCAGCTATTACTATGAAGTAGATAAGGCTGATTGTCTTAATGGTGGAGAGCACATCTGGGAACTAACGCCTACCTTTCCTAAATATTATGCTACTATGCAATGTAAATGTTGCGGGGAGAGAAGGCAATTAACAGAAGAGGAAAGAAAGAAGTATAATGTTGAAAATTACATTTGACTATGAGAACAATTATGCTAATTTCCGCACATATAATAGCTACAAGCATACATCCTGATTACTTGGATAGTATAAAGGCCGCTTCTATCGCATTGGCTGCACTAATAGCAGTTTTTGGAGACACAATAGATATGTTTTACAAGAGCAATAAAAGAGAAAAGGAATGAATGAATTAATCAAAGTTGGCGAACATACGCATGATGGAATAACGTCTTTAGATTTAAAGAAGCAAATCAACCTCTTTAGAGGACAGGAGGGAAATAGAACCCAATTAAAACACAGTGATTTGTTAAAGGTTATTCGTGATGAATTTGAGGAGGAAATAGGTATGGGAAAAATTTCCTATACCCTCTACAAACACCCTCAGAACGGGCAGGAATACCCTATGTTTGAGTTGACGTTATCACAGGCAAAGCAGGTTTTAGTACGTGAAAGTAAGTTTGTCCGTAAAGCCGTTATTTCCTATATTGACAAATTGGAAAACGCCCTAATGAACAATCAACCAAAATTGCCTCAGACTTATAAAGAGGCTTTAAAGGAACTCCTTGTACAAGTTGAGGAAAACGAACGGTTGCAAATCGAAAACAAAGATATGAAGCCTAAAGCCGAATATTTCGATGAAATAGTAGATAGAGGTGGTCTTACTAACTTTAGAGACACAGCGAAGCTATTAGGCGTATCGGAAAAGGCGTTTATCTTTTTTCTAATCGACAAAAAGTACATATATAGGGATCAAAAAGGAAGTTTAAAACCAGTCGCCAAATATGTAGGCAAATACTTCGAGTTGAAGGAATGGGTAAGAGGAGAAAAGACCGGAACTCAAACATTAATAACGGCTAAAGGGAAAGAGCATTTCTTAGAGCTAATCAATAGTATAAAACTATAATGTCATGAAAAACATAATTTTCGGTAAGGACATCACTTTATACAACTATGATTGTTTGGAAGTAATGCCTCTCCTACAAAGTTCAAGTATTGATTTAATTCTATGCGATCCTCCTTTTGGCACAACAGCATCTCAGTGGGACAAAATTATTCCTTTTGATGAAATGTGGAAGGAGATTAAAAGAATAAGGAAAGAAAATGCGCCTACGGCTTTATTTGGCAGCGAACCGTTCAGCAGTCTTCTTCGTTGTATCAATTTAAATGAATTTAAATATGATTGGGTCTGGGAGAAATCTAAAGCAAGTAATTTTCTGCTTGCTAAAAAACAACCCTTGAAAGCGCACGAATTAATCAGCGTTTTTGGTAAAGGGAAAATCCCTTATTATCCAATTATGGAGGAAGGAGAGCCTTATGGAAATCGCACTAAAAGAGGAAGCAATTGGACGGGAGTTAACAATGTGCCAAATCCTACTTTTAGAAACGAAAATAAAGGGACAAGGTATCCGAGAAGTGTGAAATACTTCAAAACTGCGGAATCAGAGGGGAAAACAATTCACGTTAATCAAAAACCCATCGCGCTGTTAATGTATCTTATACAAACATATACGAAAGAGGGAGATACAGTCCTTGATTTCGCTGCCGGAAGTATGAGTACGGCCATTGCTTGTCTTTATACAAATAGAAAATGTATTTGCATAGAAAAAGACGAAAATTGCTTCTTGCTTGGAGCAGAAAGAGTCGAAAAAGAATATCAAAATGTAACAGGATTAAGATTTTAAATATTAAATCAAAAAACAATGAAAATGAAAACATTATTAATTTATAACGAAATTGATCATCCTTTAAAATATGCTATTTTAGAAGGAGATTATTCTGACCTCAATGGGACATGTATTAATTCCTACGATGAAGACGAAAACAAAGTAAAGAAAGCATGTTGTATGTTGTATGATTTTGAAGGAAATTTCTTAATCGACTTTTCTGAGGATATTTCTTTAGTGGAAGATAAAAATTGGGATAAAGTCGCTATCATAACATTTATCCCATAATTAAATAGTAGACAATTATGAAACAGGAATCAAGCGCAATCAATCCGTATAACGGAATGTTTGGACAGCAAGGATGGATTTGTCCGAAGTGTGGAAGGGTATACTCACCGTTTACTCAAATGTGTTTGTATTGCAAACCCAGTAATACAACAGATATTTCTAATTTTGACAACATTCCTAATACGACCGTCAATGAAGAAAAATTAAAAGAAGATCGTAAAAACATAGTAGTATGAAACAGACTGTAGAAGAAGCAGCAATGCAAGAGCTTATGTCAAGCTATGCAATAATAACTGAAGGCGAATTAGTCTATCAGAGACAAGCAATGCTGAATATGTTTAAGAAGGGTGCTGAATGGCAGGCAAAGCAATTATCTTGCGTAAGTGCATATGAAAAATTGCTGGAATCTAACAAAGATGATTTTTTAAGCCATCATATAGATAAGGTCAAAATGGAAATTATTCGCATTGTAGCTAATGATGCGCAAGCAGTGACTTTTCAAACACTTGGACAGTATAGAAGTTGGCTAATGAAAACTATTAACGAGTTAGATTACCCAATACCTGAATTATGAGTAGAACACCTAAAATAAATAGAGTAACGTATAACAATATAGATATGAGTAAAATAACAATATCAGAAGCAGTGCAGCAATATATTGCAGAGCGCACAGACGTAGCAGGTGGTTACTACGAGTATATCGGCGTTATTTCTCAAAAACACGCCTTAGAAGCTGCCGAGATGGTAAAGCAGGAAACAAAAGAAAAATGTCAAATTGCCTTTCGCAACTTTATGCTTAGAGCCACTCTTGCAAATATTTCCGGGGAATCGCTTGATTTTGAAAAGCGTCTGGAGCAAATCGTTGAGAAAGAGTTTGATAAACGTGGACTGCAATTGTTAACCTTTTCCGCTCAATTGGAATTTTCAGATAAGGTTAAGGAAAAGATTGATAGCCGAAATGAGGTAAACACTAATATTTCGGTTTTAGACCAGCAGATTGAGGAGCAGAAAAAGCTTAATGAACTCGAACAACTGAAAACCGAGCAGGCTATTATCCGGTCAAGGGGATTAACGAAAGAGATTCTTTATAAGCAGTTCATTGACCGGTGGGATGGGAAAACGCCGCTTTATGGAATTGCTCCTGAGTTTTTGAAGATAGCTAAATAAAAGAGCTGTCATACGGAATCTAAATGGATTCCGTATGACTCTTAACATAACAGAAAAGAGCTAAACATGGATATTAAAGATCATATTAACCTAATTAAAAATCATGGGTATAAAGGTAAAATTGGAATCGTTAAACATCCCATAAATGGGATAGTTATGCTTGCTGCAAAGGAAGGCGATGTAATTTTATACAGACCTTACGATATTAGAGAATCCGAAAGCGAAGAAGTGCAAGAATATGACAGAACGCATTGCTCTATTGAAAAGCCTTACAGTGAGGAAGAAATTCAGAAACGATTAAAAGAAGGAAATGGAATCACTACCTATTCAACTTGTGTAGGCGTTCCTCTATCTATGATTGAAGAAATAGTAATTGACTAATAATTTATTTTAAGGAGGTGATTATGAAAAACGAATATTTCAATATGATAGGGCAAAAAGCTCCAGGTGGAAAGATGATTTTAATGGCTGTTGTGCCAGATGATTTATTTGGAGTAGATATACCTAATCTATTTCAGGTGCAAGCCGTAAGAACTGTTCCAACTATCTATACAGGAACATACCCTACTATACGAATTGTGATAGACAAATTGGAAAAGAGAGAAGATTTAACAGGAGAAGGTATAGCAGGTATAGCTACTGGTGAAAACTGGTATAATGCTTCTCAGGAAGATAAAAATGAGTATGGAATTAATATTAACCCATAACAAAATAGAAATGAGCAAATATGGCTTATCATGCAAAAAGACAAGGTAAAGATGCTTTCTCAAAGAAAGTAGCTCGAAAAGATACAAAATGTTTTATATGCGTTGAATCAATACCAAAAGGGAGCGAACGCTATGTTTCAGGATATGGCAACTCTCTTTGTATTAAATGCTATAAAAATAACCACTTATGAAGATAGAACAAGATAGGCATTGTAGTATGTGTAAATATTACCAATGTGTAAATTTCTTCATGTATTGTACGAAGCTGCAACATCGAATTAAAGCATCAAGAAAAAATGGTTGTAAGTTCTTTGTAGAAAGAGGTTATCAAGAAATCAACAATAATTCAAATCAAGATAGAAAGGAATATTTATGAAGAGTAAAAAAATAACCGTAATCATATCCTACGATTACGAAGATAAAAATACCGTTAGTAATGATCGGATTGCCGATAGAGTAAAAAATGACTTGTTGAAAGGCAGCAACCCCAATCACGAAAAGATAGAATCTGTTACAGTGGAAGATAACCAATAAATATAAAGAAGTGAGTTATGGAAGAGATAGATTTAAATGATACTGTTACAGTAGAATTAACAGAATGGGGAGCAGTATATCTTAATGCGCTGAATACGTATAAGAGTGAAATTGATACAGGAAACCCGGTTTATAAAACTGACTATAAAGAAGGTGACATTTATAGAGACCAACTTTATCAGTTAATAGCAGAGTTTAAAGACGGGATTAGGCTTGATAAACCGAAACCTTTTAATAAACTGAAGAAAGTATGAAGAAAAGAATAAGAAATAAAATGATGAAAAATCCCGGAAAGGTATAAGCTACATCAGTATTTGAAATATGCTCGCCAATGGGTTGTTTCATTTACATATAAAAGCCGTTATTATACAATTTTAGATAATGGGAAAGTAGTAATAATTTATTGATAATCGAATAGATATGAGTAAGAAAAAACATGTTTTGGATTGGTACGAAGAAAATACTCCCCAAAACGAAAAAGAATATGACGAAGGTTGTTTAATGGCTTTCGCCATAGTTGGGATTACTTTTCTTGCATTTGTTGCTGGATTTTTATTTATCGGAATTTAAAACTAAATAAGAAATGAAAGAGATTAAATTAAAAAAGTTAATTCTCCAAAATTGGAGAGGAAGAAATCTTGTTATTTCATTTAAATTAGATGGAGTAACCAACATTATGGGACGTAACAAAAGCGGTAAAAGCTCTTTGAAAGATGCTTTTTTGTGGTTAATGACAGGATTTGATTCAAGCAACCGCGCAAATTACAATCTTTTTGACAATAACCACAATTATACAGCAGAAGATTCTCCTGTTGCGTCCGTTGAAGCTCGTATTGCCATTGATGGAAATGATTTTTATTTTAAAAAAGAAGCAAAAAAAGGATGGGTCAGAAGTAGAGGAAACAAGGAATATGAATTAAAAGGTTCTGATGATTACGTCTGCTATTTTGACGGAATCGAGGTATCGGCCGGAGAATACAAGAAGCGAGTTTCCGAATTATTGTGCGAGATAGAGCCATTAAAGGTTATGTTGAACACCGAATATTTTCTTAGTTTAGAATGGAAACAACAACGCGAAATGCTTTCTTTATTAGCTGGGGACATTCAGGAGAGTGATTTCAAATCCAATTACAGCGATTTATTTCTTCTTCTGAAAAAATACTCGATTGATGAATTGAAGGCACAAGTCAAGACAAAGATAAGCCCGATGAAGCAGCAATTGAGTTCTTTCCCTTTAACAATACAGACACTTGAACAACATTTGCCTGATATATCTACTGTTTGCGATTTAGAAAAAGAAATAGGGGAATTGAAAAGCAAAATCGCAGAGATAGATAATGCAATATTATCATCCTCAAAGATGGCCGAACCCTTACTATTGAGATGAGGAACAAGCAATTACAAGAATTATCTAACATCAACTCGGACGATTAGAAATAAGAAAAAGTGACTTTGAATATAATCAGAATGAAAAGCCGAATAAAAATCAAGAGACAGATACAGGAAGCTAAAAAAGAAAAACGAATATATTAAAAGACAACGGGATAAAGCGCAAGAAGAAAGAAAGTCTAATGAAACTAAATTAGCTCGGTTAAAAGCAAAGGTAGAAGAACACGATGAATATCGCAAAAAGCTATTAATTGAAAAAAACGAGTTGTTAAAAAGGGAATTTAACAGCGAAAAATGCTCTTTCTGCGGACAAGATCTTCCTGAATCAATGCTTGAAGCAAATAGAAAAGATTTTTATGAAAAAAGAGAAAATGCAGTAAATGATATTATTAAAAAAGGGAAAGAGAACAATGAAAGAAAACAAGAAAAACTTGAAGAAATAGAACGTATAGAAGCTCTATTAGCTGAAGGTATCGAAAGCCCGATGTATATTGATATAGAGGAGCTGGAAAAGGAACTGAAAAAAGCAGAACAAGAGACTTTAAAATTTGAAGAGTCTGATGAATATAAAAACTAAAAGACAAAGCTGATGCAATTCAAAATGGGTTAACAGAAGTTCGCGTAGTAGATAATACCAATCTGCTAAATATGAAAGAATCATTGACTCTGCAAATTGAAGAAAAAAGCCGCGCAATGGGGCTTGTCGATGAAAGAGAGAGACAATTAAAAACGATTGCCTCTTTAAAAAGAGAAATGCGTGAAGTTGCCGATAGTTTGGCTGTGCAGGAACAAATAGAGGCGAATATTAAATCCTATGAAGAAGAACGTGCTCAAATTGTTTCTAATAAAGTAAATAAATATTTTAGTAGATGCAATATTTCTATGATGCGACAGGACAAATCTGGGCAATGGATACCGAGCTGTACAATAACTGTATCTGATGGCAGTTTGGTGAGCACCTGCAATGGAGCCGAAAATATTTTAGTAGGACTTGATATTTCAAATGCTTTTGCTTCATATTATGACATTAGCTTGCCTGTATTTGTAGATGATGTAAATCTTATAAATAGCGATGTAAATATCGAAACAAATCATCAACTTATTAAATTGGTAGTTAGCGAAGACGAAAACATTATTGTTCGTTAAATGCTTGCCTATTAGAGAAAAAAGTAGTATTTTTATAAACTTTAAAAAACAAATAAACTTATGCAAAATTGGTATGAAGGCGTAATACGCTATGAAAAAGTAACAGATGAAGGTAAAGTAAAGAAAGTGAATGAATTATATTTAGTTGATGCACTTTCTGCTACAGAATGCGAAGCGCGTCTAATCGAAGAAATGACTCCGTTCATTACAGGAGAATTTGCTGTAAAATCAGTCAAAGAGTCGAATTACTCTGAATTGTTTCTAAGTGAAGAAGAAGCTGCTGACCGTTATTTTAAATGCAAATTGATTTTTATCACATTGGACGAAAAAAGTGGGAAGGAATCTAAAACATCTACTCTGATTTTGGTACAAGCTGCCGATTTACGAGATGCTGTAAAAAAACTTGATGAAGGCATGAAAGGTACAATGGCTGATTATCAGATCGGTTCTGTTTCTGAAACAGCAATTATGGACGTATATTTATATAATAATAACAATAATAATCAATAAAATGGCAAAGAAAGTAACAGACATAGATAGCGCTACCGATATTTTTTTATCATGCAGTATTTGCTTATCGGATATCCCCAAAGATGTTATCTATACATCTAAAGGTGGAAAAAAATACGTTCGATTTTCAATAAGCAAGCTAAAGGAGCTTGGTAAGTTTGGAGATACCCATTATCTTAAATATTCGGCTTCACAAGAAGACAAAGCTCGCGGACAATATGACATCTTTATTGGAGGAGGAACAGAATATCAAAGAGGAGAAGGAGCGGATTCAGAAGTAGGGTCTACTAAGAAGCAAAATAAACCAAATGTTCAAACGATCGAACCAGCAGATGATTTGCCTTGGTAACATTGCACAATAATTAGAAATTTCTTATATTTGCAACCGAAAGGGATAGTTGAGGGTCATGGCTCAATGATAAGGCTAAGCTAACAGGCTTTCCCTTTCTTCTTCAATCATTAGTATAATAAAATTGTTAGTAACATGAACGAATTAATCAAAGTTACACAGAAAGATGGCAGGCAAGTGGTATCTGCTCGTGAATTATATAATCAATTAGGATTAGCTAATGGGCAATTTTCTCGTTGGGCTAAATCGAATATTATAGATAATCCTTTTGCTATCGAAAACGAAGATTGGGTGAGGTTCGACATTGATGTCGAGGGTAATAAAACATCTGATTATGTTTTAGTTATATCTTTTGCTAAAAAAATAGCAATGATGTCTAAAACTGATATTGGAAATAAAATTAGAGACTACTTTCTTGAATGCGAGAAAAAATCTCAAGAATATATCCCTAAAACATATTCAGAGGCTTTGATGCTTGCAGCAAAACAAGCTGAACGAATAGAACAGCAACAAAAGCAAATCGAATTAAAAGATACGATCATTTCTGAATATGAACCTAAGGCAAATTACTATGACGTAATACTATCTTCTAAAAATGCAATCAATATTTCAGTTATAGCTAAAGATTATGGTATGAGTGCCAAATTAATGAATAAGAAGCTAAATGAATTAGGCGTAATATTCAAAAGTGGTGATACGTGGTTGCCTTATGCTAAATACGCAAAAGAAGGATATACCAAGACAGAAACGATTTCTTATAACAGCGGTGAAGGGTCAACCGTTCATAGCAAGTGGACTCAAAAAGGAAGATTGTTTTTATATGATCTCCTAAAGAAAAATGGAATTTTACCTTTAATAGAACAATAATATGGCAGAAACAAAAAATCAAATGATTTCCAAAGCTGATATTGGAAATCAAGTAATCACAAGAATAGATGACCTTTGCAAAGTAGGGTTCACTATGCCAGCAGATTATAATTATGTAAATGCAATTAAAGGCGCAATGCTTTTATTGAATGACGTAAAAAACAAAGATCGAGTTCCCGCTTTATCTTGCTGCACTCCCAACAGTATATCTACAGCGCTATTCAAAATGGCGACGCTCGGATTGGATGTAACGAAGAAGCAGGCATATCTAATTGTAAGAGGAGACCAACTTTGCCTTGAAGAAAGTTATTTTGGCACTTGTTTACAAGCAAGAAGAGTTTCTAAAAATTATGAACCAATCGCAAATGTTATCTACAAAGGAGATACTTTTAAATTTGAAGTTAATCCAGAAACAGGAAGAAAGCGCATTGTAGAGCATACTCAGACATTAGAATCAATTGATTCCGGAGAAATGATTGGAGCTTATGCTATTGTAACAAATGACAAGGGAGAAACCGACGTTGAAATTATGTCTATGTCACAAATAAAGAAAAGTTGGGCAAAAAGTTCTTCTTCTCAACAGTTGGTGCATCGGGAATTTGGAGACCAAATGGCAAAAAGAACTGTAATAAAAAGAGCTGCAAAAATGCTTATAAATTCTGCGCTTTCAGAAAATACTATTATAGATGATGAACTCGAACCAAATAATGCCCTCGATCCTACAAAACAAATTGCTCCTGATTATGCGGAATATGAAGAAGTTGAAGACGCAACGCCAGTAGAGTCCGCACCCGTACAAAAAGAGGAAGCCAAGAAGGAAGAATCTGTTAAACAGCCCGCTTCGGAGCCAGAGCCTTTTTAGCATGGATGATGACGAAATAGATATATCCTACGAGGAAATGTCCCCAGATTCATACGATTGCGGAGAAATTTGGTAATAAATAAACTTAATCCCATCTTGTTTAGATAGTAATATCTATTCGGATGGGATTTTTAATAAGGAATTAATGGATGGATAATAAAGCACCTATAATAAAAGTGATTGGTAGTAACAGTTCTGGAAATAGTTATATTTTAGATTGTTTAGGCGAATATTTGCTAATAGAATTAGGCATTAAATGGGACAATATATTAAATGGGCTAAATTATAAGACGGGAGATGTCGTTGGATGCTTAGTCAGCCATCGGCATTCAGATCATTCGAAATCAATATCAAAAGCCTTATATCGACGACTTTCTGTATATTCTTGTGTGGATGTATCAGAAAGATTTAATGGCGTATTCCCGTTAAAACCTAACAAGAAGTACAAAATAGGAAAATTTGAGGTTCAATGTATACCAGTTCCGCATGGTGATTGCCCATGTTATAGCTTTATTATCGACAATCCAGATATGGGGAGAATGCTATTTATAACTGATGCCTCAGATTTTCCTTATAAAGTAAAAGACGTAAATCATTTGTTTATTGAAGCCAATTATATGGAGGATATAATCTTAGATAATGCCTGTAACAACAAATGGAACTCGTCAGCGAGCAATACCCACATGGGAATAGAAAAGAGCGCAGAAGTGATTAAAAGACATTATTCTGAAAACCTGCATACCGTTTGCTTGATTCATTTAAGTGATGGAAATAGTGATGTCAACAAATTCAAGGACATTGTTTTCGAAGAAGTCGGAATTAGACCTTTTATAGCAGAAAGCGGATTGGAGATAGAACTTAAAAAAGAAGAATTTTAATAGATAAATATTATGCAGAAGTTAACATTAATGGAACATTTAGATGTTTATGTAGAGCATTGTAAAAACTACGGTATAGATACAAAAGAAGCAATATGGATTGTACCTTATAGAATTTGGAAACATAGGCTTTTGAAAGAAAACAATATCAATGAAATTTTATCATTTTTGAGAGAGAAAAGGATAAAGGGAATAAATATAGCAACATCTTATGGAATCAAAAAAATACGAATTTGGTTATGAAAATGTATACGATTAAAAATTATATCAAAAGCCTTTGGGAGTGGACGCAAGAAAATGAAAATAAGAATCCCATCTTTTATTATTTCCCATTAACATCAAGAGATTTAGCAAAGCATAAAGATGTTATAGAATGGGGGTTTAATAATGATGTTTGTGCGATTAAACTTCTTTGGAAAATTGTAGAACTTAAAAAGCAAGAAAATGAGTAATGATTATGATTGGCAAACAATAAGGGGCAATGTCCCATCAAAAAGTAATTGCTATAAAATAATTTCTTTGTCTGGGCATGGTTCCTTAGCAAAAGCAAAAGCATTAAAGGAGTATGAAAATACTTTTTTTATGCAATGTGGAAAATATAGAGATTTAAATATAGAGGGATATTTTGAGTTTCATTGTAAAGTTTATTATCCCTCAATGCGATCTGATTTAGACAATAGCTTGAAAATTCAATTGGATTGTTTACAAAAACAAAAAGCATTAAAAATGACAACCTTTGCGTAAAAATAGTTGCTGAAAAATTTATAGATAAAGTAAATCCAAGAGTTGAATTTAAAATAATAACAAGATGATAGAAGAGTGGCGAGATGTAGTCGGATACGAAGGATTGTATCAAGTATCTAATTTGGGAAGAGTGAAATCACTTCCTAAAATGAGAGGGTTTGTTCTACAGGAATCTAAAATGGAGAAGAAAGAGATAGTTTATAGTTTGTTAACGAAAAACATTTCGTTATCTATTTATTAACCGCTAACTTTGCAGAAACAAAAAACGAAGTATCATGCTAATAGAAACAAAAGACTGGGTTAGCGTAACCGAATACGCAAAAAGAAACAACCTATCAACCGTATGGGTGTATAAGTTGATTAAAAGAGGAGATTTAAAAACGATGGAATTTGCGGATAAAACGCTAATTTCCATTGGAGATAAAAAACAAAGTATTAATTCATAAAATAAAATCATCATGTGGTTAAGAATTGGAGATAAAGACTTTCCTAAAAACAGTATTAAGGAAATATACAGAATGGGTAAAACCATTCAAAGTGGGAAATGGTGCATCGGATATAGAGTTTACAATCAATGGCGTTATGTTCACTATGACACCGAAGAGGATTACAATAAAGTGATTGAGAATTTAACTAAAATTTTGGAAATTGCAGAGGTGTAAAATAGAAGGCCATGACTGATAAACTACAAACCCTTATTGAAAAATACAATAATAATTACTATTTCAAACAAGACCCGATCTCGATTGTAAAAAGACACAAAGAGTTAAGGGACATTGAAATAGCGGCTATTATCTGCTCTACATTAAGCTTCGGAAACAGACAGCAAATCTACAAAGCATGTAAAAAGACAATGGATATGATGGGGGCTTCGCCCTATAAATATCTAATGGATAGCAAATATTTAGAATACAGAAATAGCGATGAATGCTGGTATCGTATGCTAAAGATGCGTGATTTTGCCATTTTATGTTTGCATTTAAAGAGTATATATGCAACATATAATTCAATGGAATTGCTACTCTTGAATAGTAATGATTATGTAGAAACTCTAACCAATATTTTTAATGGCTGCAATGGGATTCCTAAAGATAATAAATCAGCGTGTAAACGGCTTTGTCTAATGCTGAGATGGCTTGTTAGACAAGACGGTAAAGTTGATATTGGTATATGGAAGAATTTAGATCAAAGCAAGCTGTTATTGCCTTTAGATATACATAGCTTAAATACTTTACGTAATTTAGGTGTGTTAACGCGTAAAAGCAATGATATGAAAGCGGTAATAGAAGCTACTCAATGGGCTAAATCCTTTTATCCTAATGACCCTGCCATCTTAGACTTTTTTCTTTTTGGAGAATCTTACGAAAGAGCGCATCCAGAGGAATTTAAAGAACCAGAGAGGATCCCTATGACAAATGACCAAATATTGCTTGTTGCTACATATATTGTTATCTATGTCAACGAATTAGCCAATGTATGCGTCATGGACATTAAGCCGTCTATTGCCAATAAGGACAAGGAAGCGCAAAAGATTTATTTTGCAGCACTTAAACGAGTTAAGGAGTATCAAAGTCGGATGGCTAAGATCGCAGGTGATAATGCGATCGGTATCTATGCTTCTTACTGTGATGCTCTCGATCAAGAAGTATTACCTGTTATCGAGAAGTATCGAATGTCTATTGAGAAATACCTTTGTGATATAGAGGGAGTTAAAAATCCATATTTTTTATCAATGGTTGAATTAGCGCGAAGCATAACAAATTATTCGGTTATTGCAATCTCAAAAAGAATAGCCGAATGTTTGAAATTTGATGAAAATGCAGTAGCTTTGCGAGGATATAAACAGTCCGAACTATTGAAGATCTTGGAAGAATTATGCAAATGGTGCTTTAGAAAAGCTTCTGATATAAATTACAATGAAAGTGAAGAATGCGTAAATGCCTATAGGGAATTTGACGCGATACTCACAAATCCAGATATTATTTCAACATGTATAATTAACGCTAACGAATTAGAAAACAATGAAAGTAAAAATTAAGAAAACGCACCCAAACGCTCAAATCCCGTTTAAACATTATGAAGACGACTATTGTTATGATTGTATTGCGACATCTTGCGAAGAAATAGCTCCTAACGTTTATAAATATGGGCTTGGCATTGCAGTACAAATTGATTCTGAATATATAAGAGTAATGCGAAAAGGAGGCTATGTTTTATCATTTGATTTGCGAGCAAGAAGTAGTATTCATAAGACGGGCATGATTTTAAGCAATGGGACAGGAACTATTGATGAAGGTTATACAAATGAAATTTCCGCAGTTTTTTATCATGTTGTACCAAGTCTTCCTCGATACAAAGAGGGTGACCGAATTTGTCAAATCAAGATAGGAATGACACCCAAAATAGATTTTGTCGAAGTGGATGAACTGGAAGAGAGAGAGAGAGGTTTGAATGGATACGGAAGTACGGATAAGGGGATTAACTAATAACAGTACAGAAATGAGCAATACAGGATATAAATATATTCATTTTAATAGAAGCAGTAAGAAGTTCCAAGTAAAAATATGGGCTGGGGATAGAAACATATATTTTAAGGAATGGAAAACATTAGAAGAAGCTATTAAAGTGAGAGAAGAGAAAATGAAAGAATTAGGATTAACTTTGTATTTGGATAAATAAAATGAAGATAGAAATAGATATTCCCGATCCTTTTATTTCGGATGAAAATAGTTATATCTCTATTAGTGGTGATAATTTTGAATATTGTAGATTTGATAAAACTTATCGTGGATTACAATGCAACCATAAAAATGATTCTAAGGAATATTGCGTCCTTCAATCAAATTTAGATATTATATCTGATAAAATCATTAATTTAATAACAAATAAACTCTTATGAAGTATTTTACAATTGAAGAGCTAACACGCTCAGCCACAGCAACGGCAAGAGGGATTGATAACACTCCTACGCCAGAGATTAAAGCGAACCTTGAACGATTAGTAGATAAAGTATTAGATGGATTGCGTGAAATTTACGGTAAGCCTATCACCGTCAATTCTGGTTATCGGTGCCCGGAGTTAAATAAAGCAGTTGGAGGCTCTAAGACATCGGAACATTGTTTTGGTTTCGCGGTTGACCTTACAGGAGGCAGTAAACAAGAAAATGAAAAGATTTTCAATATTATTCGAGATAATTTCGCCTGGACACAATTAATCAATGAGCGCGATTTTTCGTGGGTGCATGTGTCTTATGATCCATCTAATTTAAAGAAGCAGATATTGAAACTGTAATAGAGATAGAGAGGATTGTTTAGGCAGTCCTCTTTTCTAATGCCTTTAACTCTTCCAATTCGAACAATAAATACATACGCATTTGTTCAAATTCAAATTGAGACACTTCTCCTATCAGCTTGTTTATAATCGTATCTATTTCATACTTCTTGCGTAAAATCGCAAGCTTTACAGAGTCATATTTAACCTTATTCATTTTCATAGTATCTATTTAAAAAGTTTACTTACTCCTCTTAATAATATCTCAAATATGAAATCGCCAGTAATGTTCGCTAAAACTTCACGACCGAATTGCGGCTTACTTTGCTTTTTTATGATTTCAAGAAGCAAATCTTGCTGTGTTAGATGTCTTTCATTATTTTTTGCGGACTCAATGTACGCAAGCAACATTGCCTTTTGATCTTCATCCTTACAATCAGCAAGATGTTTATCTAAATACTGCTTTTTACAATATTCATATAATTGCTTCTTTTTCATAACTTCTATTTATTAAATCTACCCCATATCTTCCCTTCTAAATCATCGTCGTCATTTAGATAATTCAATGCAGATTCTACGACTTTAGTTTCAAGCTCCTGCTCTGTTGCGTTCGGGAACCATTCTTTTAGCAAACAAATATTGTCTGAATACATCATTTCCAAAGTTACACCAAAATCCCATACATTGTAGTTCGGATTCTTCAACTTGGATTTAATTGATTCATAAGCAAGATGTCTTTGCTCTTTCGTCCAGTGAGGAGCTTTGTGAACCATGCCATTTCTGTCCTTGTAACGCATTTGTTCAATCTGCCATTCTGCAAACATTTCATTGAAATGCCATCCGCATATTTCGGCATATACATCTTTAACTAACATCCAATACTCTTCTGGGTCTGTTTCTTTCATTGGCTTTAGTGCATCACTAACAAGCTTAACAGTTGCCCACATCGTTTTATCATCGGATTTTACCTTCTGATAATTTTCTTTTATAATTTCATAAATTGTCATTTCTTTATATTATTTAGTTCCACAATTAGGACACTTAATTGGCTTAACTGGCCTATCTTTTTTCGGAGGTATATATTTGCTCATATAACTTATCATATAAAGTTGATAAATAGCCCAAAAGCAGTTCTATCCATAATGCTAAATAAGCAAAAATAAAAGAGCAGCATATACTTGATAATACACCGTACCCATTGCAAAGCAATACGATAAGACTTAATTGAAAAGATAGACATTTCACACATCGGAGTAAGCCAATGTTAATGCGTAAAATCTCCTGCATCTTTTCAGATAGCCCCATGTGTACAAACAATACAACGGATACGGTTACTATGCAAGCAAGGAATATCATTACTTCTTAGCTGCTAATGCTAAACTTTCAGCAGATGCCGGAGCAGTCGTCGAAACAGTTAATACAGTTTCTATTTCAACTGCGTTTGTAATATTGCAGCAATCTTCAACGTTAGCTGGTGACACAACTACTTTAGCACCCGTAGTATTTAATGTTACGGTAGGAGCAGTAGCACTATTCACTGGAACAGTGAACTGACCATAAATAAAGTCTGTCTTCGGACATGGATCGCAACAAGGATTACATCCTCTAACAAAAGGCAAATAAGTGACCTGCCCAGTGTAGTTAATAGACACATTCCAAGTGTTTTGACCAAGAGATACAATGTCAGCGACACTGAAATTAACAATCCCGCTTAATGGATAAGAAGAATTAATACAAATCTTCCGATTACCGCAAAGCCAATGAGTAAAGTCTAAAGCATAAACCTGACTTGTTGCTGTGCTAACCCCAGATACTAAAATCGAATTTAGTACAGTCTTACCGTTTTTGTTACAATTACAACTCATAATACAATTAATTTTAAAATTACACCCCTGCTATCTGCGGTGGGGATATGCCGCTATTTTTTCTTAGTTTCTATATTAGGATCTAAAACAGGCAAATCGGAAGAATCAAAAGAGCTATTCTTTTTAGATGCCTCCAATAGCATGTTTTCAAGATTAACCAATCGTTCCGAAAAATTCTTCATGTTTTCATTATTGGTCTTCAAAAACATCAACGCGCAATAAATCTGCCCATTAATAGGACAAGTATTACAAACATTATCACATTGCTCTTTCATAATATCCTATTTGAAGAATTTATTAACTTGATTCTTTATAAACGAATTTGTTTCCAACTTCTTAATAGCCTCAGTCAGTTTCGCTGCCGTCACCGCCCTTCCTGCCATTCTATGCTCGTCTATAAACTTACAAACCATCTCTCGCAACGCGTCTACTTCTTCTTGCGTTTCCGCGTATATATTAAAATCTATTTTGTATCCTTGCATGATATTTATCTTTTAATTAGTTAATTGGTGGCAGTGGCGCAGAAGGAGGAGCCGATGGAGGCATTCCACCACCACCACCCTTTCGCATATTCTTTATAAAATCTACCACAGTTAGAACTTCATCCTGATTCTCTTTAAACCATCCAAATAGACCTAATGCTGTTTCCTTTACTTGCTGGATATTAGAAGGCGCAACTGGATCGAAATCAGGAAGATTAGGCATATCTTTCGTTAAAAAGTCGTATAATCTTTCTGCCTCTTCTATATTGCCTTTGCAAGCAAATAAGCATTGCATTTTGGCACTTGATTTTGATGTTGGCTTTATTGCTTTTATCATATCTGGACTTATTTTTATTTTCTTACTCCAAAACATAATTATAAAATCCAAATAGGGGAACTATAATGTTCCCCTATAGTTAACTATCAACCGTTACATCCACAGGGCGTAGGGCAGCAACAAGCTTGCGGCGCCTGCCACAACGATACAGGGATAGTACCTCCTGTCGGGAGTCCATTCACACTACCACCAAAGGTAGAAAACGGATTACCGCCATTTTGCATAGCAGCAGCAGTAGCAGCAGCATTTGCCAAAGCTCCTGCACCAGCGCCAGCGCCAGCACCAGCAGCAACGTCGATAATAGTTCTCTGGGTAATGTTCTGTTGTCCGATACGTTCGTTACGTTCTGCCAAGCTAAATGCAGCTAAACGGTCAACTTCGCGTTCTGCGCCCCTACGAATGTTATTAGCGTAAACTCCACCGAAGATCCAAGCTCCAATACCAGTAAGCAACGCTGCACTACCAATTGTGATAGCTGCGATAGATGTACCACTCGGACGTTTTGCTGAATCGTTCGCGATTTTGAAATGTTCGTAGGAACTCATATCGGTTCCATCTGACATGGCTTTCATTGCCATAATGTCTTCTGCTGTCATATTATATGTGATTTGAATTGCGGTCTTTAGTCTTTCCGCCTTGACTTGATTCTAAGATGGTAAATATATCTGGGTAAAACTACACAGTATTCTTATATTTTTAGCGTGCTGTGTTTCAGCGTATTATGATATATTATAGAATATATTTGGAGGGTAGTGATAAAACCATTACATTTGTGCCATATATTTATCACTATGACGCTAACAGCAGAACAACAACAGAAAGTCGATCAGATAGCCAACGAAGTCTATAAATACTTCGGAGTTACAGAGCAAGATATAATTAATCATAATATGAAAGAGAAGCCTTCTACTGCTCGGTATTTTCTTTATTATATATTGCACTATAGCTTAGGTTTATCTTCGGCAACAATTGCTAATATGTATTTTAGAGCACCGCGATGTGTTAAACGTGGTGTCGCTAAAATAAAATTGGGAGTAGTAAGGCACAAGTATTACAACGCTATTTACACTGACTTGATGGAAAAGATTCAGCCTTTGATTCCCGAAGATATTGATAGATTCTTAAACAAATAATAAAATAAAAATGTATGAAAGAAGAAAATAGAATAAAAGAAGAAGTGATAACTATTACAACAAAGTATATCTATAACAAAAGTAATTCTTTTCCTTACAAAAAGGAAAGAATTATAAGAGCTGGTAATACTGTGATATATACAGATAGTATGCCTATTGATGCAAATGTTCCTAATTTTGATACACTTTTGGATAAATTTATAAATTGGTGTAAAAAGGCTGCATTCTCTATTGATAAATGGGAACATAGCTAATATCGCTCTTATTTTTAATATAATCACATTAACTAAAAAAAAGACATATGGAAAATAGAATTAAAATTTTCGAGAACGCAGAGTTCGGGAAGGTAAGAGTTAATATAGTGAACAATGAACCAATGTTCTGCCTAAGTGATGTATGTAAAGTGTTAGGATTAACGCAACCATCAAAAGTAAAAGAAAGATTAAATGAAAAGGGTGTGAATACTATTCCTACCCTTACCTCAGGAGGCACACAAGAACTTTTGTATATTAATGAAAGTAACCTTTATAAAACAATATTTCAGAGTCGAAAGGAATGCGCAGAACGTTTTTCCGATTGGGTAACTTCGGAAGTCCTTCCGTCCATTAGGAAGAATGGAGGATATATCATGGAGAAACAAGATGAAACGCCCGAAGAGCTTATGGCGCGTGCGTTAATGATTGCACAAGAAACCTTAAAGCGCAAGGAGCAAAGGCTGCTCGAAGCTGAGACCAAAATCAAAGAGAATGCTCCAAAGGTTGAATACTTCAATGGGCTTATCGAGAGAGGGAATAATCTTAATTTTAGAGATACATCAAAGTTACTTGGGGTTAAAGAAAAAACTTTCATTTATATCTTAATTGATAAAGGGTATATCTATCGTGATACAAAAGGGAAACTAAAACCGATAGCCAAATATGTAGGCAGATACTTCGAGTTGAAGGAATGGGTCACCAATGATAAATCCGGAACACAAACTCTTATTACGGTGAAAGGAAGAGAAAAGTTTGCCAGCATACTTAAGGAATACATTTCAGAGAGTTTAAATTGAACAATATTTGATAAAACCGAATAAAATGAAAAAGAACATTCTATTTTTAGTATTAGCATTAATGCTTGCATTTTCTTCTTGTTCTAAAGGAGAAGATAGTCATAACGATTTCCTTCTTGAAAATACAACATGGTTGTGTATCGAGAATCAAATCACCATGCAATTTACTTCTGCAAAAGATGTAAAAGTCGAATCAGATTTATGGGCTGACCGCTATGGAACTTATATTCAAAACGAAAAATCTATTAAATTCTTTGATCTATGGGCATTAATATCAATCACTCCTTATGATTTCAAGTCGGCTACCTTGTCAGATTACGGAACCAACATGAAGGTGAAATGCGTAGATAAAAACAACGGAGAAGAAAAAGAGTTAACTTTTGTGAAAGAAGTAGCTAAATAACATCCCTTTTACTATCTTTGTAAACAAGAAATAGCAGCAACTTTAATTTCTTAACTCATATCATTTATTTTAAGTGTTTTTCATATAATATAGATTTAAAGGGTTTATCCCCAAGAGTATGTGAATATTCTTGGGGATGTTTTTTATAACACAGTCTTTATGCTATATCCTCCAACTGAATTGTTGCCTCCGGCTGTAATAACACTTTCCAATTTGCTATTAATATCTCTTAATACCCTTGTTTGTGCGACTAATTCTCCTAATAATGGATTAGCCTCAACATCAAAGCTACCGATAGCAGAAAGAGTTTTTAATTGCACATTTGAATCAGCTACAAAGAATCGCATGGAATTTAAAAGTGCTTCAAGAGCTTGCGCTGTTTCTTCTGTAATGCCTTTTATACCTGCATTCAGACCAGATAGCTCTTGATTGTTGACTCCTGGCAAAACGCCTAAACCTTCTACAATGGATTTATATAATGCGTCTAAAGCCCCTTTAGTATCCGTATTAAATTTATCCATGATTCCAGAAAGTTCATCCTTAGTTAAAATGCTATCTTTAACTGCTTCGTCAATCATTCCCAATAGGGGTTTTAATATGGTCTCAGTTCCTCTAAACAACAATTGCTTTTTGACAACATTATCCATGAACTCTTGAAATGTCGTTTCCAGCCCTTTCATCCCATCCCCTGTTTCTTTGAAGGCTTCATACCAAGCATTAGCAAATTCTTGTGCGGCAGATTTAAAGTTTTCTTCCGTTCCGAATCCTCCCATTTCTGCTAAAGCTTCTTCTTTTAATTGCAGTTGCAAATCGTGCAACTTTTCAATTTCTCCTTGCCATTCCTTTATACGCTTCTTGTCGGTTTTCTTTTTCGCATCTTCGGCAGCTATCATCTGTTCGTATGACTTTATTTGGGCTTTTACGTTTTCTTGGGCAAGTTTATTTGATTCTTGAAAAGTATCTACGGAGTAAGCTGCGTCTATTGATTTTTCAAGCTTTTTATATGCCTTATCCAGATTCTCTATCTTTTCTATTTCTCTCTGTATTTGACGCTCTTTCTTTTTGTCACCAATATTAAAAATAGAACCTATTGTTTTTGCTAAACCAGTAATACCTTGCAGGTATCCGCCAATATCAGCGGGATTAACCATAACTCTTGCGACACCCGCCGCTGTATCTCCGACACCCGATAATATTTCTTGGAGAGAACCGATTGAATCAGCAGCCTTAGCATCCATCTTGCCAAAGACATTTTCCATTGAAGTAGCTACATCAGATATAGTTTGTCCTACTTCATCGGCATATCTACCGATTAATAATAATACAGCTTGAAGTTTATCTTTTAATGTTTCGCCATATTTTATTTGCTTTATTAAGGCTTTTACAACTTCTCCTTGACTTTTCACATTGTTATTTGCAATGTCCAATGCTTGCTGCGCAATCCTTAAATTTTCCTTAGCTAAATTAGCTTCTTTAGAATTAAGGCCATATTTTTTAACCGCAACATCATATTGCTTTTGAGCAGAAAGAACATTATTTTCTGCTAATGTTTGCTGTTGTTTATATTGCTCTAATGTTTTGGATTCATCTGTATATTCAGCCTCCAAATTCTTTTTTTCTTTTAAGTAGCCGATATACTCTTTTATATTAGGCAATAGATCCTTAAACGGATTTCGCTTCTCTATTTGTTCGTCAATCTTTTGCATTTGAGATGTTATCTCCTTTAATTCGGTTGGGGACAAATCCTTTAAAGATTCTTTCAGCGAAATCAATTTAGCTTTCATCTGCTCTAATTCGGAAGAAGATACTCTATCAAGATCTTCAAACATCGTAATATAAAGATCGCTTTCTTTGAATTCGGCAAAAGATTGCTTATCTAATTTCTGCCTCGTTTCTTTCTGTATGTTCTTTTTAATCTGTTCCTTCTGAGGTTTTGTAAATTCAGAAGGGATTTCCGCTATCTTCTTCTGCGCTTCAAGCTCAATCTTGATACGCTCCGACATGGATTTTTTTAGATATTGAGAATAATCCTTTAATCGTTCTTGCAAGGATGCTTCTTCTGCGGCAGTTATTTTATCCGATGCTTCGTTGTATGCTTTTAATTGCTCCTCGCTCAATGCCTTTATATCAGGATAGAGAGATTTCAGTTTTGCCTTAATATCATCAAGCGTAAATGTATCAATCCCAAATAACTGGCTAATTAAGTCTTTATCAAGACCTAACTTTCCTAATTCAACAGTTAATTCATAACCAGCGAAAAGCCCCTCTATTTCTTTTCTTGTTTTTTCTATATCTTTAGCTCTCACATCTATTTCAACGTCACCCTTCAAATCGGCAATTGCTTTTTCAAGTGTTAAACGCATCTTGGGAGAAACGGAAGACATAAGTGATTCTAATCCTGCTATAATTCCGCTTGGATCAAAATTCATCGTTGTAATCAAATTCCCTAATCCAGCTTCTTTAAAAGAATCCGTATAGTCTTTGCGAGTTTTCTCTAAAGCTTCGACTTTACTATAATATTTTAGATTTTTCTGGTATTCCTGCCCAACTTTCTTTAAAAGGTCTATTTGCTGCTGCAACATTTTGTTTCTTTCATTTTCTCCTTTATTTGATTTGGGCATTTCTCCAAATGCTGACAATATCTGAGTAAGCTGCTTAACTCTCTCTTTATTGTACTTAAGAGCTTCTTCATTAGTCATCGAAGCATTTAATTGCTCTGTCGCTACATTTAGTTTTTCTACATTAGATTGTGAGTCTTTCAGTTCAGCTTTTAGTTTATCAAAATAATCTTTAGTTCCTTGATCGGGCTTTATAATATCAAGTTCAAGCTTATGATCTTCTACGTATTTTTTTAACCGAGCTTGCATTCCTTGATATTGATTTATAATAGGTTTAGATGCTATTTCTACTCCAAACTTCACTGTAAACTCCTGAGATACGAACTTTTTTGTTTCCTCGTCAGCTATATTTAAAGAATTAATATAATCCCTAAGAGTTTCTTGTGCCGCTTTTCTCCCCTCTTCTGTAGCAATATTATAAGTCTTCTTAAAATCCGTAGCAAGTTTCTTTATATCTTCTGACATTTCAGTTCTTGTTTTAGTTAACTTGCTTAAAGCTTTGTCGTAATCATTGAAATCAGAAGAATAAGGACGCATTAATTCTCTCAATCCTCCACCACCAGTAGCAGCAGTTTTTCTACCGAGGACATCTAATGCTTTTAATTTCTCAACGGCCGTTCCTGCACTATTTTGTATTGCAACAATCTGCTGTCGGACATCAGGATCTAAATTTTTAGCTGTTTGAAGAAAAACATTGAGTTTCCCATTTGCATCAAGCCAAATATTACCCATGCTATTAGCTTGTTTATTATATTCGGCTTGAAGTTCAGATAACTCTGCTGCCCTTTCAATCATTCCTGTACTAAACCAAGATTCTTGCCTCTTTGCTAACCAATTTAAATAATTAGTTTGTTCTAACTTCTTATTAAACTCCTCTTGTGCTTTAGTCAAATCTACAGTACCATCTTTCTGTGTAATAATACTATTATATACTGTCGGATGATTAATTCTCAATTCTTCTAACAAGGCATTTCGTTTTGCCGAAGATTCGTTGTTTTCTTTTTGAGCATCTGTGTATTCTTTAGTCCCTTCTTTAAACTGCTGCATTGCAGAAGCAGATTCTTTTATTTTTGCATTATATTCCTTAATTTTAGATGAGATAGAATCTATTTCATTCTTTTGCCTTGCTAAAGAATTTGTTAATATGTCATATTTAGCTTTTGCTTCTTCAACCTTACTATTATACTCTGTAGCTGCATATATTGCCGCAGCAATACCAGTTGCTATAAGTAAATAAGGATTGCCTTTTGCAAAAGATAATAAGTTTTTAAGCCCTGTAACTGTTCCTCCGATAGCCTTGTTAACTCTTCCGGAATTGGCGATTATTTCTCCTTGTGATGCCGCGAAAGCCTTATTTGCGATGGTAGCTAAAACTATTTTTCCAGTATATAAAACGAACCCAGTTGCTACGGATTTCAATAAAACTGCAAAAACTTCCCAACTCTCTACAATGCCTCGAACAATCGCAACCAAGTCTTTTAGAACACCGTCATTAGCTTTTCCAATCTCGTTAAACATAACATCAAAGCTATCTTGGAGGTTAGAGATTTGACCTTGCAAAGTTTCAGCTTGTATTTCTTGCATATTATAGAAGATTCCTCCGGCAGAAGTTATCCTCTTAAATACTTCTTCGACATCCTCAAAGGCAACCATTCTATTAGATACCATATCAAAGACTTCTCCAACAGATACCATTCGTCCTTCTAATTCAGTGAAATATGTTGCCAATTCACCTAATATATTAATACCAGCTTCACTAAACTGTCTTAATTCCGTTCCACGTAGATAATTAGCCGCCTTAACCTGGCCAAAGGCTAAAATCAAACGATCCATTTCAACGCCCAAACCGCTTGATATATCAGCAAGCATTTTTGTTGTATCGTACAGTTTTTCTGTTTCAATACGATATGCGGCCAATTGCTTTGTATATGTAACCAATTCTTTAACTCTATAAGGAGACCTAACAGCTAATTCGACAACTTGATTAAATAATTGGTCAGCTTGATCTTTGTTTTGAAGAATAGCTTGCAGTGCGCGATTCTGTAATTCAAACTCCCCTCGAACCTGCACTAATTTGCCAATATATCCATCAATAGCAGCTACACTGAAAAGAAGCCCTAATTTACGTTCCAATTGTGCAGAAGTATCGAGTATACGACCTTGATTTTTCTTCAAATTATTCATGCTGTTTGCTGTAGCATCATTAATCGCATTTAGCCTTTGGGTTTCAGCAGTTATTTTCTGTAATTGAACCGTATAATTCTTTCCTGTAGCATTTAACTGTTCTTGGGCACTTCTTAATTTTGCTAATTTATTAATACGTTGGGTAATAGTTCCCTCAGATGCAGCCATAGCTCTATTGTAAGCTTGCATGGCCTGTGCAGCTTGCTGATCTGATTTTCTATTTTGTTCTCTATTAAGTTTTTCTTGTGCTTTAGCTAATTTCTCTGCTTCTGCCGCAGCCTTCTCTTCAGCTTGCGCCATTTTATAAGCCTTCTCAAAAGCTGCATCCATCATCTTCTGTTGCTGTTGTAAAGCCGAACTTCCTGTTTTGAATGAAGAATTTAATTGGTCTAATGCAATAGAGGTGTTACCGATTGTTTTTTTATAATTTTCCCAAGAAGCGGCTGTAGCAAGAATGCTCCTTCTTTCTTGCTCTAAAACTGCTAATTCGGCTTGAATTTGCGGAGTAAGTGATTTCCCTGCTGAGGCTTCTTTTATTGTAGAACCACTAATAAATCCTCCTCCCTTATTCTTCAAATTGGCAATTTGAGAATCTAATTTAGATACTGCCGAAGTTGAATCATTTAATAAATTCTTAAGCGATTCTATTTTTTTATTGATAACATCGACGGGAGATTGGGACACTCTATTTAGTTGCTCTGCCACGTTAGCCACGCTCTTAGCTACTTTTTCTGTACCAGATGTATCAAGTTTAGGCATCAAATCTTTAATGCCTTTATTAGCTGTTTTTAATTGTTGCAATAATGGGTTAAGACCATCGGCCATTTCTTGAAAAGCCGACTTCATTAGCTTTTTAGTACTTTCACTCGTTTTAGCTAATGTCTCTATTTTCTTATCTGTTTGATCCAGTTGCTTTAATACATTTTCTGGTATCTCTAAAATATATCCTTCTGCCATCGTTTTTATTCTTTAAATAATGGGAATCCTAAATCACTTAATAAGTCTTCTGCGGAATTGATTACAGTTACATCGTCCTCGCTTTTATTTTCAGGTAAATAAACAACTTGCGTCGAATCATGGGACGCTAAGGCTATTTGAGCCATACTCATTTTCCACATGTATTCATCTATGGTCACAGAAGGATAAGCTTTAAGAAAATCAAACATCTGCCCATAGCTTGTTCTGGCGACTATTATTTTTGTTCGTTCATCCTTGTCTTCCTCTGTAGAGCCATCTCCTTGAATATCTGAGTCGAGTTGATAATGTAAAAAAAAACAATCCACATTTATCAAATTCAGAATTTCAAATAATAACTGTCCCCATTCCTTTTCATCACATTCCCAAAAAAGGGTTTCGTATACTTTTTTATATGTTACTTCATCTTCAATATCTTCTTTCTTGTTAAGAATAGCCAATGTAATAATCCTACAAACAGAAGGTAAATTAGACGCTAATCCTTTTAACACATCACTATACGATGCTTTTTCTGCTTTACTTATTTTAACTGCTTCTTCTGCAATCATCCACATTACGGCAGGCTTCAAAGACTTTATAGCAAACTCTGTTTTTGACAACTTAACTAAAGTTGGGCTATCTGTCATAATTTGCGCTAAACGCTCCATTGCTTCATCAGAAACAGGTTCGTTGATTGATTTTCTTTTTATATTTTCTTTCATGTCATACTTATGAAATAGGGGGAAGGAGTTCAATTCTCCCACCCCCTATATAGTTAGATGATATTACTTTTTCTCGCTCTTGTTTTAGGAGACAATAAAATAGCGTCTTCTCCGTTCAGACTATTTAGGGAATTAGCCGGAGTTACCGATTCCCTCGTTACCCCCCCACAGTTGTAGGAATAGTATAATCGTAGTCGATCATAAATGGAGTCATAACTTTGCCAGAACCCTTGGTCATTTCCAACAAAGATCCTGTACCAGCTAATGCAATTCGTCCAATAGAGGTACTTAAAGAGTCAATTGTTACAGTTGGGCTCATCTGAACTTTAGGCAGAATACATGCGATATATTTTCCATCTGTACCTTGGAATACCAAAGCAAATTCAGCATATTTAGTAACATAGCCACTTGGAGCATATACTTTCTTAGTATCCGTACTAACTTCAAAGCCCAAAAGATCTTTCAACAAATCTGCCTGCAAGTCGGCAATCTCTGTAGCTACAGAATACTGTCCAGCTTGGATATTGTTAATAATTGGTGCAGAAGACAATTCATTCTCTACAGGATTTTCGGTATTTTCTTCCTGCGTAATAGAGGTTGAATCTCTGATAATTTCCTCGCATTGATATACATTTGTTCCTTTTGTCGTTTCATCTGTAAAAGGAGTAATAAAAATGTATTTCGGGTTAAAAACCTTCTTCGATTTTGCGGATGTTTTTACAACTGTTGTTGCCATAATTTTTATTATTTAAGCGGTTAAAATTTGAATTTCTACAATATTGTAATGTAATTTAGCAGTGGAATCATAGCCTGAACGCGTACCTCTCCTGATTAATTGATAAGCAGGATTTTCATTTGAAAAAAGTATTTCGTTCAAGACAGTTTCCATTTTAGAGAGTATGGGAACGTTTTTTGCGCCAGAGGACATTGGCTTGGCATATAACCAAATTGCTATTGTGCCAAAACCATAAGCCGACAAGTCGCGTATCAAATAAGAACAATCAACCAAAAGTAAATCTTTCCACGAGTCTTTTATAACTGGCGGCAATGTATCAAAGAAAACATTTGCTGAAACCTTATTCCCCAACAAGGAATCAAGGTAAGCTTCTATATTTGATATGTTTAACTTATTTTTATCCTAGTTTCCTATTGTTCTTTACTTTTGAACCTTTTATCTTCGACGACAATAATGAAATATCATCTCCAATCATAAAGATCACTTTATATTTTCTTTTTAAAGGAGATTCGCCTGCCTCTAATATTCCCCCATAGAACAAAGCAACAGCAACTACTAATTGCATCCCTTTAGATGGTGGATTATATTTAGAGAAAAACTCCTCAATTGACTGTCTTCCTGTTATGTAACGCCCATTAACTTTTACACCCTTATCCGTAGCTAAACGATCTAAAAATCTTGTTGTTTGCGGATATATTTTTCCGTTATAAAAGACTGCGCTACCGTAACTATCATGGAGGTTTTGAGTTTCGTTTTTACTATAATCCGCTTCTTCAAAAGCCTGATGTATCAACTTATCTCCATCGGAAGCCAGTTTCATGGCTAATTGATGTACATAATTAGAAGAAACCTTCATTATTCTTCCTGTGTATAAGTTGTTATGTAAACCGAAACACCTCCTAATTGAGTTGGGAATAAACCAATTACTCGACCTTCGACTGACATTCCAAACATTTCCCCTCTGAATAGCATTCCTTTTTTATGGTAATGCCTTGTTTTTTATCAAAAGGATAATATACTTCAAAAGCATTTGAGATGATAGTATTATCACTTTTCTTTGCTTCTTGTATATCACATTTGGTTTCTAATACCAAGATTTCCTCTTCGACTCTTTCCGTCAACGGCTTAGTCATATCTATGTCGTATGTATAGAAAGAACCATTGAAAGGATATTCTTGTATTAAGTCTCTGTCAATAATCATTAGTCATATTCGTTAATCCACCGTACACCCAAGTTTGATAGCTCTGATAATTTAGGATCGTCCCATTTCTTGTATAACCCAATTAAAATATTATAGACCTCTTTTTTTGTATCGTAACGCTGACTTCCGATTGTTTTCGTGAATGCACCATGTTGCTGTGTTGAACTCGCAGTATAATTAGGGGCTGTATAAATCACGAACAATAAATCAGCAAGACAAAGATCTTTTTGTTTTTCTGTCAAAGACTTGTAATCCGTAACGTCTATAACTTCTCTTTCTATTGCGATACGGGTTAAGACTGCCCTGTCAAAGACGAAGGCAGTCAAACCAGAAAGATATTCTATAACATCAAATTGTGCCATATTAATTCGCTACTGTTGTGTCAACAATGACATGGTACGGGAACTCATTCAATGACGGAACAGCCGACATAATCAAATCGGTATGCCATTCTTTATACATTCCATTAGGTACAGTTGTATTTACCAATGTATAAATACCACCTTCCATCTGAGCGAATGATTTAGTAATGGAATTATTACCGTATTTTTCAAACATTACTACGTCCAAAATATCAGTATACTGAATTTCCCCAGCAAATCCCGCAGGGCGTAGAACAGCAGCTTTCGAATCCCATCCATTAACAAACTTACCAGTCATATTATCCCAACTGATGTCCTTTTGTTTTTCAACAACAATCTCAATTGGAGACAAATCGGGATAATTAGCATAAACAACACTGTTGAAGATTTCCTCAGTAACAGGCATTGAGTCCAAGAAAACCTTATCATTTAGCGTATAGTATTGTTTCACCAGCTCGCGAACTTCTTTGTTCTTCAAAACGACATCCATATACATCTTATACGGAATCTGCCATTTCATTGGGCCATTATAACCTTTTGTATCGCGGAAGTCAACCTCAATAGTACGCATTTGACTAAGTAGATTACAATCTGCGGCAGTCCAAACCTTAGCACCTGCTTTCTTGAAGTTTTCTGCTGGGATTTCTGCTTTCTGCAAAGCGCCCTTCATTCCACGTCCAAAATTATAAGAACACTGACCTTTTGAAATAAGCTGTGCGCCCAAATTAGTTAAGGTCTGGTCAGCAGCGTCGATCTGCATCTGAACATCGTCCATCCATTCGCTAATCAAGAAAGCGTCATTCCCGAATTGAGCAAAAAGACGTTCTTTGTATTCACGCTGCGGAGCAGTTTCTACAATACCAGGAGCAATAAAATCAGGGATAGTAGCGGAATACCAAGAAATTCCCTTGTAATCCAAAGGTACAGAATCGCCAAGGGGTGCACGCATATCCATCATTGGAGTTGCGGTTCTGTCTTTAGCCTGTACTGTAAAGGTTGCAGTACCATCAGCCGCTACAGGGGTAGCATTGCTGGCTTTCGTAAATTGGGTTTTCCACCATCCGTAATTCGTGCGAAGCAAACCCGATTCGTCAATCAAAGAGCGCAAAAAACGCACATCAGAATCAGTCCACAAACGAGCATATCTATTATTATTAAAATCAAACTTTGGCATTTTCTATTTCCTTTCTTTTAAAGTTCAAACCATCCGGTTACTAATGATTTATTTCTCGCGTCAAGTACAGTTTTAGGCATTGGAGACATTCGGTCAATATAAGCAATACCATGAAGCACGGGAGTCATAAAATATCTCGCTCCATCAAAGTCTGAATCGCCTGTGGCTGGTTCATAAAGGAAATCGTAATCCGCAGGACACATTGCATTCGGATTTGTAACCATCGGTTTTTTGCTTTTTCCGGCTTCGGCAGCTTCAACAAGGACATCACTTGCCTTTAACGCAGTCAATGTTTCAGAAAGAGTAAGTTTCCATACGTCTTTATTTGTATCAACTGTTGCCTCAACTTTTGTTACAGTTACAGCAGTACCAGTACCATCAAGAGTGGCGGGGGCTTTCATAATAGTATCACCCACAAAAGGAATGTGCTTATAACCATCTCTTACTATATAAATTTCGGTATCAGTACTATTAGTTGTATTTTTAGCGACAACATAGGTCTTCAAAATATAACCTGTAGCACCCTTTTCACTGTCGTTATAGCGATATTCAATCAAATCGCCTGCATACATTTTGGCTGTTCCCTTAAACGGATTCATAATTTTACATCCGAAAGTAGGGAATACAAGTTCATTCTTGTTGCCTTGCAGCTTAACAAAAACGTATCTTGCGCCACCAATTTCACCTCTTCGTTGAAGAAGGGTCTTTCCTAAAAAGACACCTGCATCGGTAGAATACATATTTTCTCTTTTTTTTTAATTTAAAACTTCTTTTTTACGTTCTCTCATTTTCTTAATATCATCCCACGTATCGGTTGCGGCTGCACTTGGGGTTTCCAAAGATTGTGGGGACATTGAAGTCGTGAAATTAGCCTGAGATTGATTGTAAATTTTCACATAAGAGTCAAGTTTTGCGTCTACGTCGAATTCTTCTGTGATATTAATTTCTTGAATGAAATCATTAATCCATGAATCGTTTTTAACGCCTTTAGTTTTTAATTTGCCTTTCAAATCTTGTTTCTTCTGAGAAATAACTTTCGCTCTCTTTTCAGCTTGCAATTCCTGTTCCAACTGTGCGAGTCTTTTTTCAAGTTCACTTGTTTCTTCCGCAGGTTTCTGTGTAGTCTGCTGTGTGGCAGGTGATGTAGTTTGAGACTTGTAAGACTGCACGAAATCCGAATAATCTTTTTCCATGTTGCCATTTGCGGTTTTGAATAACGGCAATGCTTTTGACATAAAATCAGTCAATTCGGTTTCTTCTGTTGCTAATAATGGGGTTAGGGTTTCTAACATCTCATTAATACTTCTCTCTGTTAAACGTAGGGTTTTCCCACCTTCTGTCAGAGCACCTTTGAGGTTTTCAAAGGCTTGCTGTTTGGTAAATTTCATACTCCGTTAATCTTTTAATTTGCATACAAAATAAAGCTATATATTCAACAATATAGAAAGATACAGGACTAAACTTTATCACTGGTGATAACATTTATTCATTAGTTCAAAATATTCGCAGATTTCTATAGTAAATTTGCATGTATATGGAAATTGTAGACAAAGATAAAGAATCAAAGACCAAGATAATTAAGCCACAACCAGGCTTTCAAGAAAAGTTTGTGTGCTCGAATGTGGATGTAGTGTTCGGGGGCGGAATTTTATCGTGTGGGAAGGCTCAACCACTTCATAGTAAGATACTTACGCCTAACGGATGGACTACTATGGGTGCTTTGAATGTAGGTGACGAGATTGTAGGTCTTGACGGAAAGCCCCAAAAAATTATGAATATATTCGAGAGGGGATTACTTGACAATATAATGTTTACCTTTGAAGATAACACTTCAGTGGAATGCTGCCCTGAACATTTATGGACAGTATGGGATAAACACGACAAGGAATACGTCACTTTAGAAGCACAACATATTATTAATAATGGCATTAAAAGATATGGATTACCTTTATTACATCCAATAGAATTTAATGACGAAAAAGATCTTCCTATAGACCCATATTTATTAGGTGCGCTGTTAGGCGACGGAATGTTAGGTCGCGATACAGCATCGGTGGTATTGACTACCGATGAATATATAGTAAACAAGGTATCCAAAGAAAATAATATTACGGTTACAAGAGATAAATCCAATAAAAACATATCATATAGAATATTGGGAAGCGAATTAAGAGAATCTCTTAGAAAGATGGGATTATTTGGGAAATGTTCACACGAAAAATTCATCCCAACTGAATATTTGTTTTCAACAATAGATAACAGGTTAAAGTTATTGCAAGGACTTTTCGACACTGATGGATATAATGATAAGTTCGCAAGTAGAATTGAATATTGCACAACCTCGAAAAAATTAGCAGAAGATGTATTGTTTCTTGTAAAATCATTAGGAGGAAAGGCTAAGGTAATAACAAGGATTGGGTCTTATAAAAAAGATGATGAAAGGGTAATATGCAAAAAATCCTGGCGTTTACTATGTAGATTTGAGAATCCCAACGACATGTTTACATTAGAACGTAAAAGAAATGGGAAGATTTCAAAGAGGGGATTCAACATAGGTATAACAAAAGTGGAAGCAAAAGGCAAAGAAATAATGAGATGTATATTGGTATCAAATAAAGACCATTTATATGTTACCGATGGCTTAAATCTTACACATAATACTTTTGCCGCCATTTTATCAGTAGCAGAACCAAGTTTAGATCCTTCTTTCCGTGCATGTTTTACTCGAAGAACATTTGGTGAGTTGAATATGGGTGGAGGTCTTGTCGATGACTTTGAATCTTCTTATGGGAATGGAGCGCAAGTTAGAAAAACAAATCCTCCAAGAGTAACATTTCCATCGGGATCTTTTGTTGAAATGCGTCAAATCAATGATGAGAATATCAAAAAGATAACGGAGCAATGGAAAGGTGCGCAGTTTGACCTTATATATATGGACGAGTTGACCTCTTATCAATTCTCTACTTTTAAATACCTTCTGACCAGAAATAGAGGTAAAGGTTCTTGGACAGGTAAGTTTAGAGGCACTACGAATCCGAAGAAAGATTCTTGGATTAGAAAATTCCTTGATTGGTATATTAGTCCAGAAGGTCAGATTATTCCTGAACGAGATGGTGTAGTTAGATATTTCTATATTGCAGGCGATACCATAGATGATGTTATTTGGGGGGATACAAAAAAAGAAGTATACCAGAAATGTAAGTTAGACATTGACAAGAAAATAAAAGCAGTAGGAGGTACTATTTCCTATGAGAACTTCATAAAGTCCTTTACATTTTATTTAGGTAGAATGTCGGAGAATAAAGCCATTCTCGATGGCAACATGGACTACGTAGGTTCTGTTGCTGCATCAGGAGGTAGAATGGCTCAACAATTATTGGAAGGTAACTGGAATGTTGACTTGGAGGATGAATCAGACGCTCCTATTCCGTCCCATGTTGCAAGAAGTACATTTATGAATGATCCTCAAAGAAATGGAGACAGATGGATTACTTGCGACTTGGCAGACTTTGGAACGGATAACATGGTTGCTTTGGCTTGGGATGGATTTCATATAATGGATGCTCTAATCTTGGGCAAAACTACGCCGCGAATGAATGCGGATAAGCTTTCTTTATTTGCAGCAAAGTGGGATGTAGCAGATTGCCATATAATATATGATGGTATCAACGGACGTTACCTTTCTGATTATATTCCAGATGCGATTGCATTTCTTTCTTTTAAAGCACCAAGGGGAATGTATGGGCGTTCCGCAAGAAGCCTAAAAGACGAATGCTATTTGCGACTCAAATACATTATTAATAATAGGTATTTGTCTTGGGAAGAAGAAGTCTTACAAAGAAGATATACGCATAATAAGATGAAAGATGAAATCACTATTGGCGTTGAATTTGTAGAAGAATGTACTGTTGTTCGGTTCAAAACAGAAGCAAGCGGGAAACATAGATTGGCCACAAAGAAAGAGATGAATCAAATGTTGGGAAAGGGACGTTCTATGGACTTATTAGACCCATGTGCTATGCGAATGTATCCTGTTTTGGAATATCAATATGGCGATGAACTTATCGAGACAGCAGTCGATCTTGAGGAAAGAGAGAAGCAATATATACCCAAAGACAATATATATAGAGACGATTTTTGGGCTTAATTCATTTGTAATTCAATTATTTTTTGTTAACTTTGCAATATAAAACAAATAACATGGATGCCAACGACTTTAAAAAAATAACTACCGATGCTAAAAACTTGGGACATGATGTCTCGATGCAGGATATTGCATATGTGTTTCTCTGCGAAAGTTATGAAAACGCAGAGATTGCATATAAAGTGCTATTCGGTAAAGAGTCCATAGATGCGGAGGTGAATAAATATAAGAAATCAAAAAAAATTGTTTTTTTAACAGATTATATAAAAAGCAATTATATTAAGCCTTCTAAGAAAGCAGAAGTTGAATTTTCGACAGAAGAAGATATGGATCTTTCTTTTGAGGAAAACAAGAGCAAGATGATCTCTCTCTTAAATAAGATTGAGGAGTTGGTTGCTTCTGGCGATATGTCTGCGAAAGACGCTGTTAAATTAGAGGCTGAAATTAGAACCAAACTGAATGATAAATTCTCTGTTGATGATCAATCGGAGCAAAGTAATGTTATCGTCGTTGAACCAAAATTTAATCTTATTTGTCCGCATACTAACAGGGAGTGCTATGTAAATAGCAAAGAGCAAGTAATGAAAAGATATAATTTGATCGAAAAAGAATAATATGGCAGAAGACAGAACAAAAATAGATCATTTGATTGCTAATCCGCAATTGTTATTACAGAAAAAGCCTTTCTTTAGAGGATTGCAGATAAATGCGCGCTATAATCCTAAAAACGTAGACTTGAATCAAACTATACAAGCAGACACTCCGAAGGTGAAGAAAATGGTTATTTCACAAGATGAATACCTTCAAGAATTAAACCCCTACTGCCATAAAGTCTTATTTGATGACAACGTGCCAAGTATTACAATGAAGCTTTCAAAGGAACAAGGTGGAGGCTGGGCTACTATCGAATACAAAAAGATGGCAATCTCTTTTCAAGAAAATATAAAGAACAAGCAAGTATTGCATCTTTGCGGTAATCCTCTGAATTTCACATTGATGGAAACTAATCCTACAACCAAACAGAGCGAAGACTTTATTACCTTTAAGCAGTATTGGGATTTAAGAAACCAAGATGGCATGAAGACAAAAATGGTTGATGCTCAAAAGTCGGTTGGAGATGCAGGACTTCTATATTATTTCGATAGGAAAGGAGAGATTAAATCGCGATTGCTATCCTACATGGATGGATATGTTCTCTGCCCGCATAATGATGATAACGGTGATAGACTATTAGAAAGCGTTTATTACAAAAAGGATGACGTAGAATATATTGATTCTTATGATGATAGATACATGTATCGTCACATGAACGATGGAAGCGGTGCGGATGAAAACGGCTGGAAATTAATATTTAAGAACGAACATGGATTTAGCGAAATTCCTCTGATTACTAAAAGAGGCAAAGTCGCTTGGGATGATGCTCAAAGCTCAATTGAAGCCTATGAAGTGTTATATAACATATTCTTAGTGATTCAGAAAAGACATGGATGGGGTATATTATATATCAAAGGGCGTTTTGATAATGATGGTAGAAAGATTGCTGGTTCTGTTATCTTGAATGACAGAAGTGATGACGCTAATAGTGATGCCAAGTTCCTTACTCCACCAACTCCGGAAGGAACTATTGAAACGCTGAATCTCTTAGAGGAAACAATACAGAAAGGCTCAAAGACGACATTTATTCTTCCGAAAGACATTAAAATGTCGGGAGATATTTCTGGGATTGCCATCATGCTCACTCAATCACTGGATATAGAGAATGCTCTTCAAGGCGTTATTGAATGGCAGAATGTAGCTGATAAAATGTGTCGCTTATTCAAGGAGGGATTAGCTAAGGAATTGGTGAAAAAAGACATTCAACCAACGGCTATTACAGACTTCAACAATATTAAGATTAATGCCAAATTCAAAGTATGGAGACCTCAATCTGATACAGACTTTGCACAAATGTTGGTTACTTTGAAATCTAATGGATTATTGTCTGAGGAAAGCGGCATTGAATTAAGTCCTGTATCTTCTCCTGATGAAAAGGCAAGAAGACAGAAAGAAAAAGATTTAGAGAAGAATTTAGAGATAGAAAAAGAAACTATAATTAACAACCCTAACAACATTAAGGAGGAAGGAAATGTATAACGACGTAATAAAACAAGTTTTAGAGATTCCAGAAAGCCCCGAACATTTTACTTTATCTGATCGGAATCCATTTTATGTATTTCCACAAAAAAAAGATGATACCGCACCTGATGTTTTTAATATTAAGGCTGAATGTTCTGCGGCAAGAGCAAGTAGTACATCCGTGAATATTCCTTTAGTTTGTAATCAGTGGAATGTTATTCTTCTGCAAGGCATACATTTAACCGCAGATTTAAAAACTAAGTATAAATTATTTGCAGGGGTAAACTATTCTTACGAGCCATGAAAATAGGAGTCGGGGTAGGGTTATCATACCCAAATAATAATATAGTAAAAAAAGAAGTAGCAAGTGAGCCTATATTTGCTTTAAATTTTGATAATTTTGCATATAAAGCCGTTGATTATCCTGAATTTGCTACTGGTAAAGTTACAACAAATAAAATTGTTGTAGATAAGCACAACTGAAACATTTAATGGGGCTATTGCATTAGCTAAAGACCCACAAGCTACAACTGGTGATCCAATTGAAGTATCGGCTTATAAATTAAAAGTTACTGGGATTGATGCTTATAATAATCCTGATGGAATTTGGGGAATATCATTAACACCAGCTAAAATTAATGAATGAAAATACAGGTAATTGGGACTCTCCTATTCCAATATATAAAGATGGTGTATATGATATACCTGCTATATTAAAAGAAGATCGTGTATATAATATGGGAATAGTATCTCAAACAGTCATCAATAAATCTATTGAGATAGAAGTTCTCTACGATAAGAATGTCACAAAGAGCTTTCCGGAGAACAAACAAATATTCCCTTAAAGTTAATAAGAAAATTATGAAATTTGCAATACTAACAAAAGAGTGGCTAAACAACAAAGGTGTTGTTATACAGCCAGAGTGGAGACATAATATAGCTAAAACTGAATATATTCTGCATCAAGAGATGATTAGTCCTTTGTTGAATGATACAGATAATATTACTTTTTATGAGTATGATAATACTGAGTTTATTAATATAATCAATAGCCCTTCTTGGGTATTGCCAGAAAGGGAAGAAATACTCCGCAATTCGCGTAGAAGGTAATTTTAATCATTACAAATAAGAAGATAGCCATGCCCCAATAAGGAACATGTCTACTTTTTTTCTGCAAAGACTTTGCAATTAACACTTCAATTGTTATCTTTGCGATTAAAACCATACAATCTATGGCAAAAGTAACTAAATTTTCTGAATCTGCAAGCGATAGTCTGCAAATTTCAGCGTCAGCCAACGAAAAAGGCATAGAGATAATCAAAAGTGTAGCTGATTTCTACAAGGCAGTGCCTATGACAACTTCACTTAATGTTGCGAATATTTTCGGGAAGCAACACAAACACGTTCTTAGAGATATAAAAGAATTAGATTGTAGTGACGATTTCCGAGAGTCCAATTTTGGGCTTTCGTTCATTATCAGAGAGTTACCGACCGGAGGCTCAAAACAAGAACCTTATTACACAATCACAAGAGACGGATTTACGTTCTTAGCTATGGGCTATCGAGGTAAGAAAGCCGCCGAATTTAAAGAAGCATACATTAAGGCTTTCAATGAAATGGAGAGAGAACTAAACAACTGGAAACAGACACGATGTAAAGCAAAAGAAATCCGAAAATCACTTACTGATGCAATTAAAAACAATCTTGATACAAGCAAGCCATTTGTGTATTCTAACTATACAAAATTAGCCGTAAGAAAAGCGTTTGGCAAATCAATAGAGCAAATGAGAGAAGAGAAAAGTATTTCAAACGTAGACTATCTCAGAGATTTCTTAAATTCAGAGGAGGTGAAGAAGTTAGAATACTTTGAAAGCAAAATTGCAGGCATGGTTGATACTTTAAAAATCCTTGGTATGGATGACAAAGAAATATATGACAAAATCAAAAAAGCTAATATCAAATAAGACATGAAGGAGTTGATTATCAAGTTTTCCTCAAAAATGGGGAAAACCCTAAAGGAGGAAGACCTACAAATGAGTACAAGCTTACTGTTCCCTGCATGGAATTCTTTAATTGGACTATTTAAAATTCATTAAAGAATAAGAAACGCTTTGTGATATAAAAAAAATGTTCTTTCTTTGCAAAAGAAAATAAGACTTGACTACCACCAAGCAAAAAGATATTAAAGCTTTATAGATAGCCCAATGTGTAGGTGTGTGGTAGCCCTACATGTTGGGCTATTGTTTTTTATAAAAAAACTTAATTAAACAAGATTTACTTATGTTAAAACAAAAGTCAGTTACAGTTGAAAACGAAATTCAGATTTTCGAAAATGTCGAATTCGGCAAGGTTAGAACAATGGTTATAAACGATGAACCATGGTTCGTAGGAAAAGATGTGGCAGAAGCATTGGGATATTCTGATACAAGCAGCGCAGTAAGCAAAAATGTAGACGCTGACGAAAAAAACCACATTGCTTTTAGAGCAAGATGGTTCTAACTACAAAAGTAAAACCACATTGATTAATGAAAGCGGTTTGTATATTCTAATTTTGTCAAGCAAGCTACCGACAGCTAAAAAATTTAGAAAGTGGGTCACTTCAGAAGTTCTACCATCAATCCGCAAAACAGGTCAATATTCAGCCACTAAAAGCATATCACCCACAACAGAGGAAGCCGTTTTATGGATAACATTTGTAGGCAAGGAGTTAGGATTGAATGATTCATCTAAACTCTTACTTATGAAGCAATGGGGAGAAAGGAAAGGGTTGCCTACCCCAAACTATGTAAGTTCTAAGGATGTCTTGCTGTCTGCCTCCGAATTGTTGAAAAGAAACAATGCGAGTGTAAGCGCAAAGGTATTCAATGTGGCTATGATAGAAAAAGGCTTTTTGGAAAAGTGTACTCGCCCTTCAAGCAAAGGACAGAAAGTTTTCAATCACCTAACTACTAAAGGTCTTGCCTACGGAGAAAATCAGGTTTCACCAAGTAATCCAAAAGAAACACAACCATTATATTATGAAGGCAAGTTTAGTCAACTACTCACGGAAGTAGGTTTGCGATAAAAAGTTCATTATATGATTGGATATTGTTTTTAATTTGATTATATTTGCAATGTAGAAGCTGAAAGTCAGCCGGGAACTCTTAAAAAAAATGGGAGTTTTCGGCTTATCTTATACTCACCAGTATCTTTTTAGTTCACTTTTTCATTCTTTTCTTTATCAGTTCATAACAAATTTCTATATTTGTATTATAAATAAAAAACGTTTTTAAATGGACTGGACAACTATATTAAATTATATTATCGGAGGGGGTGGATTGCTAACGTTCGCGCTTTCTGCATATAAAGCAAGGCCAGAAAAAGTTTCTTTCGAAATAAAAAATCTTAGAGAGTTAGTCGAAGAAATAAAGACTAATGCAAAAGAAGAAAAAATAGAATATGAAGAAAAGATGTCTAAATTAGAGCGGAAAGTAGACGAATTAGAGCTTAAAGATGAAATAAAATCAAGGGCTATAGCTCAATACTTAAGATGCTCTTATCCTCCAACAGATAAAGAATGTCCAGTCGCAGTTTTTATTAATCGTTCTGAGGATATTATAAAACGTAAGACAAAAGAACTAAAAGATAAAAGAGAAGCAAATGAGCAATAACATTTTACTGACAGTATACACTTATGTAGATGGAGTTTCTGATACTCCGTTTCCTAATGCGGAAAATCCGTTAAAAAATCAAATATACTTATAATGCTCAACGAATGGGGAGCAGTTCTTTAACGGCTACTGCAATGTATCCGACTTGCCTTGATGATCTATGGGTGAGTGGGAAACAATACGTAGATTTCAAGGGGGAACGATATTTCATTGTAAAAACGCCATCTTCCTCAAAGAGCAACGATGATGTTAGATACAAACATGAATTAGAATTCTTATCCGGCAGAAGCGTATTGGATAATGTGTATGTGTATGATGTAGTTACTGGTGATGCCGGAAATACAGATCGTTATGTAAGCAATAGCACAAAAGTTCTTTTTTATGGCGACATTCAGGAGTTTGTAGCAAGGCTTAACTTCTCTCTTGAATATAGTAATTTAGCATATCGCATTGTCATAGATGAAGGTATTACTTCCGAAGCAAAACAAGTTTCTTTAGAAAATATGTTCTTTAGCAATGCTTTGCAGGAAATATTTAATATCTTTGAATTGCCTTTCTACTTCGTCGGAACAACAATTCATGTTGGATTTACGAATAATGCAATCACGCATACATTCAAATACGGAAAAGATTTTGAACTTTTGTCTGTAAGCAAAAGTAATGCTAATTATAAAATAACCAATAGAGTTACTGGTACAGGTAGTTCCGATAATATTCAATTCTATTATCCGAATCCGAGCAACGATAGAAAAGCCATAGAAGAAGCAGGAGGGACATGGATTACTCCTTCACAGGTATTAATGCCGCCAATATATAGGCAGACTAATGGAGCAGAGCGTTTTTATAATGCCTTAAATAACAAATATATTAATCCCGATACAGGAGATTATTATACCTTTGAAAATCTTTATCTACCGACAAATCCCAAAGAGCAAATAGTCGATTTTTCTTATATTAAGCCAAGCATTAAAAATGCCTTAAATAAAGCTGGTGTAAGAATGGATATGATTAAAGCAATCGCATTTGATCAGAACGACGACGATTCAATAAACAAAGACACTGGTGAATATGTTCACTCTTATTTTTATGTTAAACTAAATAAGTTTGATGGAGACTTTGGTTTTAACTTATTTGATCAAGCTTTAGTCGGCAGCGATGCAACTGTTTCGATGACAAGTGGAGCTTGTGGGGCTTGTAATTTCCAAATTGGAGTAACAGAAATTACACAAGAAGGGAAACAAGTATTCAGGAATCCTGTTCAGGTAGATAGTAAAGGAGACATTGTTCCTGGTGATTATGCGCAAAAAGTCAATGTGAACAATCTGCAACCACAGCAGCAAAATACAATGACCAATGAAGTGTGGATTGCCCTCAAAAAGGATAATACTACATTTGGTATTGTAATGCCTAATGCAGGTAATAATATAAAACCAAGTGTCGGAGACAGCTTTGTCTTTTTGAATATTGATATGCCACAAGCCTATATAACGAAGGCTGAAAAAGAATTAGAAGAAGCTATCATTAAATATATGGCAAATAATAATAGAGAAAAGTTCACCTTCTCTATTAAATTGAGTCGTATTTTTTTAGCCGAGAATCCGAGCATTGGGAATCTGTTAAACGAGAATGCGCGTATAGATTTAGAATATAATGGGCGGTTCCATCAATTGTATGTTTCAAACTATACACTTAAGGTTGATGAAAATGTATTGCCCGAAATTTCAATTCAGCTAACAGATACTCTGACCATTGGCAAGAATTCTCTTCAAACTGCTATTGATGGAGTAAAACAAGATATAATGAACTCTATCGGAAGTGTGGATTTCCTAAAACAAGGATTGAAATACTTTTTGAGAAAAGACACCAGTGATTACGCAAGAGACTTCATTACTTTTTTGCGCGGATTAAAAGTCGGTTCTTATACCGAAGGAGGCAATAGCGGAGGTATTTTCGCTGTTGATGCAAATGGAAAAACTTACATCGAAACAGACATGTTGAAAGTACGTGCAAAAGCGTATTTTGAGACATTGGAAATAATCAATACGAATAGTATCGGAGGCAGACAGATAATCACTCCTGGCGGAAGTATAACCTGTAATAAAGTTGTTGAAGGAGATACTTATTATCGTTGCTATTTCGTAAACGATGCAGATAATACACCAATTGAAAATAGGTTTAAGGTAGATGATCAAGCTTTATCGCAAGACTTCAATATCAAGGAAGGTATTTATGAAAATGTATCAAATCACTATTATTGGAGAAAAGTTGTAGCTATCGGTGAAGATTACATTGATTTATCAAAGACAGATGCAGATGTAAGCAGTGATATTCCAAAGGCAGGAGATGTTATCTGCCAGTTAGGTAATAAGACCGACAAGACGCGTCAAAATGCTATTATATTCTCTGCTGTAGACTTTTATTCTCCAAGTATTACTTTATACGCAGGCATTGATAGCTATTCTTACGTAAACAAGGAATATGTCTCTTATGGCGTTGATAAAACGACAAACGAAGCGTTTTTTAATGTTTATGGACGAATGTATGTAGGAGACAGGAATAAAACCTCTTATATGCAATATAGTGAAAAGGACGGTTTGCAAATTAAGGGGAAATTGCAAGTTGGGACAACTATTGGCTCTGGGCAAACAGTAGAAGACGCGTTAGAACAGACGAAGAATGATGCTATAGCTGGTGCAAAAGAAAATCTGGATGAATTTGCAACAATAGTCAATGGAAGTCTGGGAGAGCTACAAGATCAGATAGATGGAGCTATCGAAACTTGGTTCTATGATCCAGTTCCGACGTTAACAAATCAACCTGCCGTAAATTGGACTACTGATAAAGATAAAAACACCCATTTAGGAGACTTGTATTATGATAGTAATGGGAAAGCCTACAGATTTCAATTAACAGGTACAACATATGAATGGAAAGTACTTACAGACAGTGATATTACTAAAGCTTTAGCAGATGCCAAGAAAGCGCAAGATACAGCCGATAGTAAACGGAAAATCTTTGTACGACAACCATTAGACACTGAAACGTATGAAGTCGGAGATCTTTGGGTGAATGCCACTTTTGGTAGTACTTATTCTAATGATGTCCTTCGATGCAAAACAACCAAAGCAGCAGGCACATCATTCTCTATCAATCATTGGGAGAAGGCTTCTAAATATACTGATGACCAAGCAGCTTTAGAGGCGCAAAGATTAGCTAAGGCGGCACAAGCAGATGTTGATCAAGCCAAGCGAGATATAAATGGATTAGATGGAGAAGTAGATGGGTTGCGCAACTTTACGGATCAAGCTTTTAAAGACGGAGTAATTGATAGAAGCGAAGCTACTGCAATAGCCAAATATCTCAATAATATCGAAACTTCGCAGAAAGATGTAAGCCAAAGTTTTGCAAAAGTATACAATAATCCTCTGCTGTCTGGAATAGCTAAGACAAATCTGAATAATGCGAATATTGCCTTCAATACTGCTGCAACAGATTTGATTGCAACGATTAGAGCAGCTATTGCAGATGGCATAACTACAAATACAGAAAAAGCCGCAAGTTGACGATAAATATTCTGTATTTAATACTAAATATGGAGATTATAATCGCGTATTTAAATGAAGCCAATAAGTTTATTCAAGACCAAATAAAGACTACGGCTGATAATGCTTTACAAAAAGCGGTTGACTTAAACTATCTCAAACAAGCCTTTAAGGAAGAGACTACAATTACTGATGGTGTCGTTCAAACCTCTATCTTAGCATTAGGATACTACCGATGGCAGCTCTTATAAAATAATGAGTGGATCAAATGGTATATATGATTCTTCTAAAATAGGAGGAGGTATTGCGTCTTGGTGGGGCGGTTCAATGAAAGACCGTAATGATTACACTTCCAAGAATATGCCCTCTGATGTAGCCAAAGGGCTTGTTCGGTTTGATGGCACAGGATATTTCGCTAATGGCAATTTATGGTGGGATAATAGTGGAAAGCTTCATGCAGATCCTTTATCCTTCTTTGTTGGCCCAGAAAACGTTGGTGATTTATTATCAATATTTCAAATTGTAAAATCTGGGACTTCCATAAATTATGTAGTTCCTCGCTATCCATTTCAAAAATTATCAATTTCAAGTTACTTGGAATTAGGCAGTGGCTATCGTATAAAGGTGGATGAAGCTAATAATGCGATATACGTTGAAAAAGACGGGGGGGGTATTGTCAACTTCTATGCGACTGGTGGTATTACCGCTTTAGGTGTTGGGACTAAATCCCCACAAACAATATTAGATGCTCTCCCCATTGATACTAATACATTAAGTAAAGAAGGTGGTAAATTAACAGTGATTGGCGGAGGAAGTGGCGGCAATACAGGGGCTATTTCTCTAAATGGACAGAGATACGATTCGGTAGATGGAGTTATTACTCTACCTAATTTAAAACTTGCTGAACCTACCACCTTTAGTTTAACAGATAGATATGTTGCTGTTAGAACTCCCAATAGAACTGCTGACCAATATTATGAATTTTGGGATACAATCGGAGGATGGGCTTTCCTTGCTGCTAAGGGGGTTAAACTTCCTGAAGGCACTTCTTCTCAATTTCTCAAAGCTGATGGTAGTGTAGATGGGAATTTGTATGCTTTGGCGTATGAAGGAAATAAACAACAAACATTTATATCGAGATATCTTGCTGTTGTTGATAAAAGAAATGAAGCTATTATTCCTTCAACTATGGACAAAGGAGTAAATGCTTATTTTACTATACAAGATACTCCTTATAGTAATTGGAGAAGCACATTAAGCGTTAAAGGTTGGGCATCAGATTATGCGTCGTGGGAATTAACTGGTCCAAGTCATAACAATGATACTAAAGCTAATGAAAGACTTTATTATAGATATGGGTTTAATAGTAGTTGGAAAACAGGTTGGAAACCATTAGCTTTTCTTGAGGATATTAGTAATGTAGCAGATGTTTATTTCAATGGTCAATATATATATGTAGATTATGGATATTGGGTAGTAGGTTTAGTTAGAATTGGAGATGCTTCACTTGATAGTAAGTTCATTAGTGGTGAAATGATGTATAGAAGGTCTAATGGTCTTTATGGAAATGGGTCTGTTAGATTTAATCTTATAAAGAAGTTTAATAGCACTAATGTATTTGCAGGAGTATTATATAATGGTTGTGGAATTGATACTGGGCAAGATGCGCCTAAACTATGTACTTTTACTTATAATGGTGTTAAATGGGCTGGACTTAAATGGAGCTCTGTTTCAAGTTTAGATTCTATTAAAACTATTATTTATGATAATAGTAGTACTGATACTCCTTTCTATATATTATATGCAAGAAGTAGTGGTTCTGATGTAATTAATGCTGAAATTAAAAATTCAGTTTCTGAATTAGGTTCTGATATTGATGTTCAACCTATAAGTACAAATGGTAGAATATATACATCTGCTGATAGACTTGAAATTGATAATATAACTAATGGATGGGCTTATGTAAGATATAGAACTAATAGTAAATATTTTGATGTAGGTCTAAGCGGAACTACTGCTGGGATGGACGGTGCTGGTAATTTTGAAATTAGACCTGATGGAAGTAACAATAAAGGAATCTTTGTTAGACATAGTGGTTCAAGTTATGGTAAATTAGGAGTGGTATCTAAAGATACACAAGAATGTAGTATTAGTTATTTTAATAATGCTCCTATTGGTAATTATGCTACGTGGACTGTTGGTACTGGAATTATAAATGCAACATCATTTGATTGGTGGTATGCAAATACTGGTATAAAAATGACTATGGATAGTGATGGTAAACTATTTGTTAATAGAAAAAGTGGAGATGCCCCAAATTGCAGTTTAGCTATTGGAGACCACGATACTGGATTAAATCAGGATGCAGATGGGATTATTGCATTTAGAAGCAATGGTAAACAAGCAGGATTTTGGGGATATACTAATGGAAGATTATTTAATTGTTACTTTAGAGAGCCAAGTGGAGTTACTTATGAAAAAGCATCTCTAATGATTAATGGCAATGGTTCTACTATATCTCCTTCTATCGGATTTCATCAACCAGGAGTTGTAGGATGTCACTTAGAATTAGACAATGAGGGTAATTTTAGATTTAAAGATAGTTCTGGATATAGAAATATATATGCAAATAAATTAATTGGAGAAGCAGACAAATCTATTTTTCTTGTACCAAACTATCTCGGCGGACAACAGGCGAATCCTCAAACCTATTTCAATAATAGTATGGGGGTCAAAGTAGCTATGACTGGAATAGGATGGAGTGGGCAATGGGGAGATACCTTATGGATAAATGGTTATTCAGGAGGTGATGTACTTCCAATGTGTACACTACATTTTATTAGAAACGGAACTCCTCGATTTGGCATAAGTTCTCAAAATTCTAATGGGACTTCTTATGGCACGAATTATGAAGTATGGACTGCTTACAATAGTAATAAAGCTGGTGTCAATTGGTCTGCGAGAACATTCTTTGCAGAAATTGGTCTGAAAAGTAGAAATATTTGTATAGAAACTGATAATTCTGGTAATAACGGAGGATGTTCTTCTGAGATAAATAATTGGAACGCACAGCTTTATTTACAACATAAGTCAAATACAAATATAATTGCTTGCACAGGAGGAGGAAATTTCGTTATTGGGAGCACGAATGGGGCTTATGATACGACTTATAAGCTTAATGTAGCAGGTGATATTAGAGCTACATCTTGGATACGTACCGATGGTGATACGGGATGGTATTCTCAGTCCTATGGCGGTGGTATCCATATGACAGATTCAACTTATGTTAGAGTTTATAACAATAAGAGTTTCTATGTAAGTGGTAATATATTAGCAACAGGCGGTATTACTGCAAAGACCACTTCCGATATGCGATTAAAAAATAGAGTCGGTCAAATAGATTATGCAAAAAAATTGCTATCTTTAGGATTGGTATTTGATTATATCTATAACAATACTGCTCAATCACGAATTGGTAAAATGGTAGATGATAAAAGACATATTGGTTTGAGCTACCAAGCTGTGTCTAAGATATTGCCTACTATATGTGGTAAAGACGACGATGGCTATGGTTATATCAATTACATAAGCCCTGATTTTATTTCTTTGATCGCTGGTGCAACTCAGTTAAACACATTAGGTATTAAGGAATTATGCAAGAAGACTAATAGTATTGAAGATGAAATAAAGAAATTGAAAAAGGAGAATGAATGTTTAAAGAAAGAGATTAATAAGTTGAAAAGGGAGTATAGATAAGTCTATACTCCTTTGGCGGTTAAGAGAGAATTTATTAAATTTGCATTGAAACAATAACTGATTAAAATTTAACGAAGATGAAAAATCTATTTAGAATTTACAAGGAGTGGAGAGACAAAAAGTTTATTGAACGTATTGATAGAGTTTACTTCAAGAAGGATAAAGACGAAAATCTTTATGTAAAAGGCAATGTTGTTGTTGAAGGCAATGTTTTATATTATGGAAATACCCCCGAAGCAAAGGAAGTAGAAGGATTCAAAACCAGACGTTCTGTTAGTAAAAAGAAGTCAAAATGAGCAATAGTAACGGAAAGATTACTGCGCCTGTAGGAGTAGATACAGATATACCACAAGTTCTTGGCATATCATCTATGGACGTTGGGACCCAACAAATGAGTAACGCTATTAACAAGTTTAGTTATTATAAACCTGTTAATAGCCCAGAATTAGGAGTTCTTACCATGACAGATGATTTATTTAAAGCATCTTTAAGTCCTGTATATTATTATGCTGTTGGAAATGCTCCTGCAAGTGCTGATTGGAAATACACAAAATATGGTGGCCCTTTTAGAGTAACAGATTTTGATGGTTATGATCATAAGGAATGGATAGCCTATGCTGATGTCGATGGGACTTTACCCTCTACTATAAATTTCGATAATTGCAGATATGCGATACCTACTGACTACAAACAGTCGTTTAAACTTTTGTTAATTACGATTATTTCAATATTTATCTTATGTTTGTATGTAAAAAAGGAAATATCGTAAAGGTTTACAGAAATCCAGCAACAAGTTATATAGAAGATTATATTGGTTTGTTTTTTGGAGATGAATTAAATGTAGACGAAGAAGCATATCAAGCGTTCAGAGCTATAGACATTGGAAGCTATACAGTAGACGTTTTTGCTATCGCACTTAGAACCTCAGACCCTTCAAATAATGGGAAATTTACAGAAATTACATCAGGGAACTTTTTATTATATCCATATCAGAATGTTAATGGTAGAATATATAATCCATTAAAAAAAGGCATTAGAATAACCACTCCTGGCGCTCGTCATAAATGGGTTGTCAGTGCTCACGATTTAGGAAATCAGACAGATGGAACATATATACCTGATGATGCCTTAATAGGAGCAAGTCTAATGGCCATTAAGTCAAATGGAGCAGGAGAAGATTTATATTATGATCCTAATGGGCGTCCATTTAGAGATTTTGAGAATCAAGGTGCTCCGGGAGAAAAAGGAGGGACTGTTGCTTCTGGAAATATTCTTGTTTCTGGACAATATAAATATTATGAAGGAGCATTACATATAAAGTGGTATGAATTTAGAAGTGGAAATGTAAAAGCCTACTATAATAAGTATTGGTAGTGGAGGAGTTATTAGAGAAGATTCTTCAACAAGAACTACAAATATTGTATATGCAAGAAGTAGCATCTCTGCTAATGCAGTTAAACAAATCACTGCAAGTTTTTATTTTGTAGACCCAGACTTTAGACCGCAATAAAAAATGAAGAAAGTTAGCTTAATAATTAAAGGAAATCTCATTGCTAAATCACTGATTAAC
>CYGL01000045.1_pt1 | contig 57965 bp, 83 predicted proteins | sample 485531 | NCBI WGS metagenome assembly CYGL01 (sample SAMEA3497897, study PRJEB9818) | human gut metagenome | reverse complement strand
ATTCAATTCGAATTTAATTATGTTGAAATGATTTTCGAAAGCTCATCGACCATCCACTATATGGTTGCGGATTGGAATGCTATTTCGTTTTCATTTCAATTTACATTTGATTATGATTAAATGATATTAATACAATGTGATCAATCAACATGATGAATGATCAATCGCATTGTGTTGCACCAATCATCATGTTGATTGATCATTGATGATAGCAATGCATGATGCATCAAGTATTAATGATTGCAATGTGACATGTAGTAACACAACATACATCACAACACATCAACACTTGATGCATGAGCAACAGCAAAGAAGGGAAGACAGTTGAATAGCATAAGACTGAAGCAATGTACAATCGAGCAATAGCATTGTGCTATTCGACTGGAGTAACAGCAGGAACCTGATACCAAGATGGACGCTTTGCTAATGTGTATACACCCAAAGGATCATGAGCAAAGAGATCTCGAATCATACGAGCGTACTCAATAGCTTGATCCTCATCAGACATGTTGTCATAGCCCATAAACATACGACTTATTAAGCCACATGTATCATAGCCCATGGCAATGTCTAGAGTCATCCATCCTTCGAAATCAACGAAAGGATCGATGGGATTGTCCACAGTTGTTATCAAAACGTCGTGTCTCAGACAGGCCTTTTCTAGAGGTGATAATTCCATGTCTTATCACTTCCCTAGATTCTCGGACAATGTAGAAGTAGAGATACCCAAAGCGTCTGCAACTTCAGCATTCGTATAGCCGGCAGCCATAAGAGACTTAGCTCGAGCAAGCGCCCAGGAAGGAAGCTTTTCTTTCTTCCTTGGTGTAGCTAGTTCTCGGACTCGATCTGCATCTGCGTATTGCAGAATCTCACGGAGCCTGTTTGCAGAGATGGCCCTTGCTTGAATGGCTTCCCAGTCCCTGTCAGTAAGCTCGACTCTTTTAGCTTGAATTCCCATAAGAGTACGAGCTCGCTTCAGTTCCTTCTGTCCAGCTTTCTTGAGATCCTCTTTGTCATAATCGGGATGGTCTTCCTTAATGGCACGAAGTCTCTCGTTTGCTATGACCTGGGCCTTTCGTTCAAGAGGCTGATTCTTCTTGGCTTCATTCAGCTGAGCCACCATCTTCTTAACTTCAGGGGTATATGTTTTCCTAGCCTGGGGGTCTACTTTGAAAGGCTCCGTCTGGAGGTATGCCTTTCGAGATTGATTCCCCAAATCCTTCATGCCGTTAGAGTAACGAGCATAGATGGACTCCATTAAAGTTCCAGAAGAAAGTTCTCGAGCATCCTTAGCTTCTGCCAACTTGGTGGACTTGGTAAGATTCTCGACAGTTTCATATCGAACGATCTCGCCTTTAGAATTACGAACTGCACGACGATGAGTTTCGCCAGTCAATTCATAACGCTTTTCACCAGTCTCAGGATCAATTGGCCCACCATTCTTCATGGACCTGGGCTTGCGCTCTGGAAGACGAACTACACCCTTGGCTCGCGAAACAAGAGTCGAAGCTCCACCACTTTGGAACTTCTCCTTAAGAGCCTTGATGTTGTTATCAGTCTCGGATTGTTTCCAATCAAGCTTATGCTTTTCAGAATCAATCACCACCATGGAATGACGAACTGCTCGAACTAATTCATCAGGGCGAGCACCTTGAATGGTCATATCAGTAATCAGATTGGATACGATACCCATCTGACGCTGCTTCATCTCTGGAGAAATCAAACGCTTATCGCCAGGCTTGATGTCCTTAGGCAAAGCGTAGGATTCCTTAGGATCGAATCCCTGAAGTCCCTTCAAAGGAGCAGCATTCTTGATCTGACCCTTCTTGTTAGGAATCACCTGAACAGTATCGCCATCGAAGTCTGCACCAGACAAACGCTCAGCTACTTTGGCATTGATACCAACTGCATCCTTTGCATTGCCGATGTACTTGAGACCTTCCTTGTTGCGATTGTTCACTACAAGTTCTGGCATCTCAAACCGACCGGCATGAGGATAGCGAACCAGCATCACTTTTTCACCATTGCGATAGTTCGGAGCATAAATTTCATGTTCGCTCAACGAATTGATCGGGAGAATCACATGAGACTTCTGACGAGGAACAGCAGCGGCCTTCAAAGAAACGGCGGCTGAATCACATTCATCTGCAAATTCCTGAAGAAGCTTCTGCTTCACCACGGGATTCGTCAAAGATTGGATCTCTTTCAGATTCAATCGAGAACGATCCAAGGCAATGCCAAGTTGCTGAGAAGCAAATGAAGGTTCCTGCTTAGAAAGCATCTGAGAAGGAAGATTCTTAGCCCAAGTATCCCAATCACCTTCGGTGTTCAGAATGTTGAGCGCGGATTGCTTCTTCTTGCCAGTCTTCGGATCCACATACGTAGGTTGCAAACGAACAGCAGCCTTAAACGGATTCTCGGTATCGATGACTTCAGTTCCATTAGCAGACTTGATGGTCTGCATCTTCTTCAGAACATCCATCTTCGGTGTCCCCTTATGCTTGTTGGTGCAGAATGCCACATCAACACCAGGAGGGAACGAACGAGGATCTCCAACGAGAGCCATGCCCTTCAAATAATGCGTACCATCGACAGCAATACGTACCTGGGCATAACGTTTTCCATCGGGAATCTGAAGATCGGCAGCCTTCGGATTGATCAACATCACGCCATCGCGTTCGATACCTTTGAAACCGGCAAAGGTATCTTCGGCATACACGACCTTGACACGTTTGCTGTCAATTGAAATCGGAGGCTTCAAAGCACCAGAGGACCCTTCAGGAATATCATCGAGATTCTTGGCCAACGATGCAATACGCTCACGATGAGCGTACAGACCATCAGGACCGGAAACCTTGACACCTGGAGCCGTCAAAAGCTTAATGGTAGTCTTCTGACCAGGACCGGTACCGAGCTGATTCTCGTACATGTAGTGAACTTCATAGCCTTTGTCGACTGCCATCTGCACAGCGACTTTAAGCTTGTCGGCCGATGTCCCTAAATACAGTTCCGAAGATTTGCCGATGTCCAGACCGCCGTCTTTTGGAACAGAGGCCATAAGCTTCTCGGAAATATCAGTCGCGATGTCCTTACGAACTTCACGACCATCCTTCAGCCAACCACGAACCGTTGACTCGGAACGTCCGAGCTCCTTACCGATAGCCGTAGCACCCCAACCTTGCTTCTGAAGATTCAGAGCACGATTACGTGTGTAATTCTCGGCTTCGTTCCATGCCATGGAATATCGAGCTCGGTACTCGGTGGTGGTCATACCTAAAGCACGGGCGATCTCAGTCGAGTTGCTAATGCCTTGCTCTTTGAGACGAGCGACCTGACCAAGCAGACCGTTAGCCCTCGTCAGAGAATCCTCGTCTCCGGAACCCCATTTATAGCGTCCGGAATGCGGAGTAGCACCCTGATGAGGAGTGCCGTAATGCTCAAAACCATCAAACGGTTTGGCATCACCAGAATATGACTCTTCGGCCATAATCCGCTCCTTTCTAGAAGATTAACTTGTTGGCTTTTGCTTCAGCACGGAGATCACGGATCATCTTGTCATAGTGGATGATCAGATTCATGACGTCCTTGATGGCTTCAGGATCAGTAAACTCTTCGATGCGAACTTCATCATTCTGATAGAGTCGGCATTCGAACTTGATATCGTCAGGTTTGACGTTGTACTCGAGACAGAACAGCGCGCAATACACATGCAGCTGTCCAAACTCAAGCACGTCCTTCTGACCGGTTTTTAGATCGAACACTCGAAGCAGTTTCTTCTTTGGATCGAATCCTATGAGGTCGGCGGTTCCGAAACAATACTCGCTGTAATAGAGCACCACTTCAGGACTCATGTTATATCCGAGACCGTCATTGATGAATTCATTGATGGTCTCGTGATTGCGCGGCATCTTTCGACCCATGCGGTTGGCGAACTCAGCGAATGCATGAAGCTGTGTGCCGCGCTCCTTCATGAGATTCGAATAGAAGATATCCTTGAAATGCTCGTCGTCATAATTAAGCCAGACATGATGACTGGCGCTCAAATATGCGTGCTTGCCTTCGAGGTCGGGATGCTGATTGAACGTGAATGCCATGATGACTCCTAAAATGAAAAGCCGTGATTCCCTAGGCTTTGGATAAATATCGCTTGACTTGGTCCACCACATCATCTTCATTCGAAGGATCGACGAATGAAGCGAATCCGCCGTCATCGTTGATCTTCTGAACGAAATGATCCTGATTCGGTCGATGGGATGCGGTGGCGGAGCGTTTGACTTCCAGCGAAGCAAATCGGCCATGAGCGAGGATCAGGAGATCCGGGATGCCTTGCACTTGGTTAGCATCGGCTTTCATGACAATGGATCCTGGAATCTCTGTCCTCAATCGCTTGACCAGTTTACGCTGGAAGTCTCGCTCTAAAACCATGGAAAACCCCCAACCGTAGAATACGGGAGATACCTGTAGTTATATGTATATTCTATCCATTATGGGGAATGTACGAGACGATGTTTGTGCACATTTGTGCACAACGATCTAGATGTATTCGGCAATGAAGTTATCAGACCATATACCTCTTCCGCACATCAGTTCTCGCAACGAATAAAGACTGAAACCTTTCTTGATACTCGCTTCGTAAATATTCGGAAACACTTCCGAGGTACCGTATCGGAGTGTGGTGATCTTGATTGGACGATTCTGGTACTTGCGAACGGGATGCAGTGGTACCACATGCATCCATCCGATCTTGATGATCTCGTCGCCGTTGTGCTCGACAAGTTCGCGCTTGGCGTCTTCCAGCTGCATTCCGGCATAGTAGCTGTAGTCATCGATGTCCTGGCAAATATGGTCATCTTCCATGACACGCATTGGCTGTTCGAATATGGGTTCGCGAAAACGCATGGTTCCTCCTAGAACACTCGATGGGCATCGGTAATATACACGTGTACGAGACGTCGACACTTCACGCAGTAGACGATATGCAACAGCAAACGAACCCCATCCAAATCGATGTGACTCGGAGCATCGTCTCGAATGACGGGTGCGGTCACTTCCCAACTCTCTTGGTCATGGTTACAATTGATGCCCTGTGTCGACATTTGCTGTGCGATCTGTCGGATGGCGTCAGCATCGACATGAGGGAGCTTATCGAGCGGGACCATAAGTTTGGTTCGCTTACGGCAACCAGAGCAATAACACGCCAGAAGGAAATCGTTCATGGAGAAATTACGACGTTCCTGAGGAGTGAGTTCATCCGGATCGATCTTCGGAATACTGATACATACCGGCGTTCCTGGTTGGCATCCACATCCGATCATGTCGCTGGCAATTTGATAAATTGACTCTCCTTTGCCATAGAAGTAAATATCAGGCATGGTTGGTCCTTTCTGTAAAAAGTGGTTTTCAAATGTGTAACGTTTGTGTGACATACTTATACTTCTTTTGTACTTACATATAATATTATTTTTTTTCTTCCCCATTCGGAATAGAAGAGTGTCACAGAAACATTACACACAGAAAATTACCCTCAAAACCCCAAAAACGTTGAAATTTCAACGTTTTCAGGCTCTAAAAGACGTTTTCAAATGTGTAACGTTTGTGTGACAAAATCAATTTGTGTGTAACGTTTGTGTGACAAACACAATTTTGGCCATTTTATCCTTTCGAGGGCAAATTTGTTCATGTCACACAAACGTTACACATGTCACACAAACGTTACACATTTGAAAGTGCTTTTGTCACACAAATTGTACACATCTAGAACTGCTTTTTAGTACCATTCACTCCCTCGAAAACCGGCTTTGGAGGGGTTGTAGATCGTAAAAGACATCCTTCCGACGTCCACGCAAGTCATCGCAAAACAGTCCGGACACCATATCAGATGATATTGTTCATCGCCGCCTATCGATGGAAACCACTGTTTTGCCAAAGCCTTGCGCTTCTTGAACCATGTGTAATTTCTGGTATTCTCCTCCCTGACCCGGAATGCAATATCCTTCGACCGAACCGCGGACGACATCATCAATCGACGATGCCCACACATCCGACCATGCCTATCCATACGAGCCGGAAGCTCATCCATCGCATGACGAATCACCGCCCCGCGAGATGGCATCACTGTCGAAAACCATCCATTGGTTTCAATCCATCCGGATCCATGTCTCTTACAGCGAGGACAATACGCATTGATCTTCACCTCGGTCATATCGAACGACATCTCATTATGTGCAAGATCCGTCTGTAGCAGCAGAATATCGCTCATGATGATTTCATGTCGAGGCGATAGATCATCGCATGGACCATGATGGTCCACTAATCTCGCAATGGTATTCTGCATATCACTCATCGGATTAATCAATTCAAATTCGTTGATACGCATGATCACTCCTTTCGTCGCGCACTGCTCCTCAAGAACCCGGAAGCGTTGAAATCCTCCTTGTTCCGAAGTGCCCGGATGATTCCCAAATCCAAAGGCGCGAACGATCTCATAATATAATAGTTGAGTGTCTTGAACTTCGTATCGAGTCGGTCGATCCTACCAGCCGCCTGCTCAGCCTGCTTATAGCTGTACGGCAGAGACCAATACAGGACCGTATTGCAGCTTGTGCAATTCCAACCCTCAGATCCAGCCTGGAACTGCACCGCGTACACCCAGGCATTTCCCTGAGGCAGATCGTCATGCTGGCCACCATTATACTGGTATACCGGCACTCCCGTGACCTCCTCAAGCTTCAGGATCTGTTCCAGCTCAGCCCGTAGCGTGTAGAATATGATCACCTTGCGATGGTCGCGCACCACATGCGCTGCATACGACAGACGTGTGGGATCCGTATCAATCACCCTCCGCAGATAGAAGCACAACTCCGTGGCATTGAGGAACGGCTCCCCCGTTTCGGGATTCCACCGTGTCTTCATTGCCTTGCGAACCGTCTCCTTATCATATGCGCAGGTCAGCTGATGCACCACGCGTTCGGTCTCTCTCGGCACTTCGCAGGTCACCAGCACATGATCGCGACACCGGTTCAGATAGTCCTCATCGATCCATCGGTCTATTCTCGGATATTTCGTGTACCGGGAATATACTGCATGACGACGAAAAAACTCGGTGCGATTACGGTAAAACCCGTCAGCGACGAATATCGGGCACCAATCGCTCCAGGTATCGGCTGGAGTCGCACTCAGCATCACCCATGGATTATGTCTGGCGATCCGCACGAATGCCTTGCTCCAGGCGCCACTGCCGATGGCGCGTTGCTCGTCAAATATGAATACCGCGGATGTGTCGGTGTACTTCGTGATGTTATTCCACGAATCCACTGTAATATGGACTCGGCCCATCTTCTTCGAATTCTCACCCTGATGCAGGGCATAGCGATACAGCTCGTCATCCCATTCATGGTTGTCGCGTTTCTTGGCGGTCGTGATGATCACCAGATCCGGGCTCCCCGGCATGATCTGGAACAGCTCGCCATTGGCGTTATGCGAGGTCCGCACCGTACAGCACTTGGTGACGTACCAATATAACGCCATGATTGATTTACCAGCGCCCACTCCGGCCGCCAGCACCTTGCCCGATCTCAGGGTCTGCACGCACTCATGCTGAAACTGTCGTAAGTTGACACCAGGCATGATTACTCCTTACATTACTATAACGTGTTATAGATTTCCCGAAGTTTGTCCGGGCTTTCGGCGTGCATACGAATAGATGGTTCGGGCCACGTCCACTCAATACCGATGATAGCATCGAAATGACCGCAACGGGGATGGGACTCGGCAGTGATCAACCCCAGTCGTACTGTGAGACCGCTAATGTCCTTATGATCCCATAAGCTTGCGCGATTTGGCGTGTTCTTGACATAACCTTCTAAAATGAATCCAAGATCACGAAGGGTGTCAAACCATTCGGCTTTTTCCAACTCTTGTTCTTGTGTCAGGTTATCTTCCATGATTTTACTCCTTAAATATAACAAAATCTAGTACTTTGTGGTACATAAGTACTAGATTTTTAGCTAATTACAACATGTGGCCAGGAAAGAGCTCGCGAAATATACAAATTCTCTCCTGGCCACAAGTTGAGATAGACATTTCAGTCACTTCATATCGATTGGCATGTGTTCTCTCACCATATCGCCGATATAGTACTCGATCGTCGATCGCTTCAACTTGAGGAACTCTTCTTCGGACTGGTTCCAGCTGATGGTGGCATGCCGATCATCCACATACGATGCCGGCGCTTTGGCTGATACCACCGAAGCGCTCCAGATGAATATGCCGATGGACCGATCGAGATTGAGTCGGACTTTCTTCTTCCAGCCCCAGAACCAGGTATCCTCGACCGGATCGTAGTCGAAGCCGAGGATCTTGAGCTTCCAGCGCAAATATGGCCTAATGCTGACTGGTTTCATGACTCCTCCTCAGTATGTCCAGCGTCGACGCTGGAAGTCACCACATCATAGATTTGCTGAAGCTTCTCCGGCGTTTCCGCGCCAAGATGAATATCCGGACGCATGACATGCGCCAGACCGATGCAGACCATGGCCACGAAATGACCGTTATGATCATTTGACTCATCAGTCATCAAAGCCAGGCGAGCTGTAAAATGGCCGATGTTCTCGTGATTCCACTTGGACAGATTCGTCTGACCGTCGACATTCCTGTCCCAAACGAATCCGAGCTCGCGGAGCTTGTCGATCCATCGGGCCTTCTCCATCGCCTGGTCGTGTGTGAGATTATCCTGTAACATTACTGCTCCTATTCTTGCCAGACCTCACAATTGTCCATCTTACGATACTCTTCTCGTGAGATCTTGATATAGACTTGTCGCCGGCAACGCGAACACATCGCCAGGCATTCATAATGCGTAGGATCGACTTCCCACGCATCAGTAATGATGATCGAGGCCTCGGCATGGCATGACAGCTGCCTGCGGGCCTTGTCGAATACGCTTGCCGGAGCCATGAAATATCCTTTCTATTTGACATCTTCGAAGTGAAGGCCGTACAGACTGGCGTGCTTCATATATCCATTGAGGATCTGTGAGATCTTCGTCTGAACTGTACGAGGTGCACCATCGGTATAGCCATGCTTAATAAGATATTGGGTGGTGTCCATGATAGTTGGGAAGACCAGGTCGAGTTCGACAATGCGATTCGGACGTCGTCTTCCGTGGCCATGGCTTTCATCAGGTTCTTCCTGCTCGCCGAGCCATACCGTGACAGTGCTATTGCTATCAAGAATGGCATCGACAGCGAACAGATTCGACGGCTGTTTGATCCGAGCGTACTCACGCAGCCACACATCATAATAGCGCAAATATGCCTCCCAGGTGCGGGTCGTCTCCGGATTGATCGACTCCATCTGACCAACGGTCTCCCGTCGGATCTTCATCATCTTGCCGACTTGCTTTTGCGTGAGACCAAGTAGACATCGTGCACTGCGATACGCATCAGGCGTTGGCATGGGCCGGCTCCTTCGGAAATATCAAAGCCAAAGTTTCGAGTTCGGCACATTCCTTCAGGAATTTCCTGTCGAATGTAGACAGATACTCATCTTTGATGATATAGCTTTCTGGAGCCCTCACCGTAAGTCCACGACCGATGGTGATGTTGAAGAGATTGATCGAGAACGTTCCATCGGCATAACTCTGAGGAAACGTCCAGGCAAGATCCTTGAATTGGGCTTTGCCGGGAAGATATCCGGCGTCGTTGAGCTTGATAACCAGATCATAGACCTTTTCAGCGTCGATCCGCCAAATATCATACGGAGCCTTGGTCGGGAAGTTCGCCGCGTTCTCGGTGACGTATTGGCTTGTTCCGCAGAATGGGCACCAACTGATGCAGGTCGCATCCTGTTGCGTATCTGCGATAATCGGCATGGTCGCAGCCAGAGGTGTGTCACATTGGCATTTACGTTTGGTGTCGACTGCTCGACTCATACCATAATATACGCCCATAGGGTTTAGTTTGAAATTGGACATGTTGACTCCTTATAATAATTAGACAATCCAGATCACCAGATCAAGTATCCGGCGAAGGATCGTTATAGTGATGAGCAATTCAAATATCGCACCACTGATCTTTCCAACTCGTTTGGCATAGATCTCAAATTGCCATTCATCAAGTCGATCGCGGTTCGGTACTTCGAAATCTTCAATTGTGTATTGATTTTACTTCTCTCATGATTTTCCGGACTCCCTACCGGTTTGCAAAATCGTGGCTCTCAGAGGCTTTCTCAAAGAACATGAATGAATTTACTCCGATTACTCGTAAAAGTCCGTTAGGGAGCCGTTTACGGGCCTTCTAGGGGCATTTCTGAGACATTATTTGCCGTAGTTATTGTGCGTATTAGCGACTCCATTCCGGTCACACGCAGTGACTATTTGTTTGCTGTCTCCCACATGGACGTTCTGCCTGACGCATGGAACCATCTGGTCGTTGTCGCCAACGACTTCGATACAACTCCACGAGTCGGATTCGATCGGTGACGGCTTTGATTTGTTCTGCAAATAACCGATGCAAATACCTTCGATGACGATCGCGAATATGGCAATTGTCGCTACCGCCCATTTGATTGTTGATTTAGTCATACTTGGTCTCCAATGCCATAGGTCGGTCAGAATACACCGGTCGATCCTTCTGACAGACATGCTTAAGCGTCCAACGGATCTGGCTCAGATCATGAGTGTACGGTTCCTCTTCATACCAGAGGAACACATCGCCACTGCCGGTGATGAAGCTTACGCCATGAGGGCCAGCGGACTTGTATTCGAATACGCTGTTTGCCAATTCAGGTAATACGTACTCAAATAGATCCTTGGCGCTCTTATCGTAGACGTCGGAACTTTTATCCTGAGGTTCATAATTGGCCACTGAGATTCGCCCCCTTGGTCCAGAGATACCATTGTCCAAATTCAACGGTGAATATCGCATACTCCGTCGAGTCATCGACTTCATATTGATCGTCATCATAGAATTTCTTGGTTTGTCGATCGATGATGAGTTTCAGTGAATAGTCATCAAAGTCTTCAGCCGATTCGACATTCCGGACGTCATTTGGAAAGACCAGCGTAAATATTTTCCACAAATGGTCGAAGTTCGATGGAAGATATGAAATATGCCGCGCCTTAGCAATACTTCTCTGAGACGTCTCGGCCACCCATGCGGTTGCCACTGGCTCGCTGTGACTTGGCAGGTTCTGGGTGCTGCTTGCTATCATGGAACTCCTCCTGATCCTTGATATCAATGAAACCGCTGGCGTTGCAATCGATGCACTCCATCCAAATATGGATCACCGGATTGCCGTGAGTGTCCTCGATCTCCTTCATGCGATCCGGATCCAAATATACGGTTGGATACTTATATCGTTCGAGATTCTCCGGACTCATGCTAACATGCTTGCCCTTGACCAGATCCGACAGATCAGTATGTCGCGATGCGATCTGTTCCGAGGCCTTACAAACCTCGGCATGCTGTTTGGCTGCTTGATCGATGAGCTTTTCACCGTCGAGTGTATCGAAATCAATCATGATGAAACCTTTCGAAAAATAAAGGACAGGTACAGGCCGTTGAAGGCCCATACCTGTCCATATGTCATGTCAGCGATATCCGCCGGACAATGTCTTGATGAACCACCAGCAGAAATATAGTCCACCGGTGAGGATCGAATAGATGCAGACCTTCAACACACTTGGTCGCGGAGTTCGGTTGTCGTGCGACATCAGTCCTTCTCCACCTTGTGGAACGTCATGGTGTTCATGGCCGAATCAGGCTCATCGAAGAATCGGGCCTCGTAATCCGACTCCTGCACCGTGACCAGCAGCTTCTGCAAATATGCAGTGGTGAACTGCTCGTAGTGGTTCAGGTTGAAGCTCAGCCACGACTCCGTCACGGCATCGGCTGACACCAGCGGATCCAGCATCTTGATCGAGTCCTCGTCCAGTTGCGCGTTGCCGTGGGAGTTCTTCATCCACACTTCCGGCGGATTGTAGGACTTGAAGTTGATCTTGATCTGAAGCGTGTAGATACCAGGTTCGGTTTCGTCTCGTCCCTCATGGAACTTGACGTTCAGGCCGAGATCCTGAAGCTTCTTGGCATCTGCTTCCTCCAGCACGATGTTGAAGTTGCGATTGCCTGCCGGATTGTACTTGCCTTCACGACCTGCGAAATTCGTCCAGATCAGACGAACGTTCTCGCATTCGATCTTGTTGACGTCACCATTCGGGCGCTTGATGATGTTAATGGGCATGATATCTCCTTTTTTTTGGTTGAAAATGGAAAGTCAAAGCCGCATGTACGGCTTTGATAGTTGATTGCTTCTCAGAATGAGGGCAATTCGTCTTGTTGTTTCTTGGCCTGCTTCTCAGCTGCCTTCTTCTCCTTGCGATTGCGCGCATGGCGACCGATCCAGGCAAACCAGGTCATATCCTTGTGCTTGATACGATCCTGGATTCCTGCTTCGATCCCCAACACGACGATGGCGATGAGAATGAAATCAGCGATAGCTTGGTAAATATCGACAGACATGTTGACTCCTTTTCTTTGATGGTTCTCATTAAAGGACATGTCTGTATCGCGAATATGACCGACAAAAGACAAAGAGCAAGCCGCATGTGCGACTCACTCTTTGGATTGAATGATTTACTCAGTTTGTGAGTTTCGTCTGGACTTTATGTCCCCAGCCATCCAACATCTTGACCGAGAAATCCTCGATGATGAATCGGGCGTTTCCAACGGTTGACATCACGTCGTTGAACTGGTCGATAATTTGCTGCCAACGTTCGATGACGAAACGATTGTAGATCTTGCGGTTCTCAGGATCATCCAGATTGTTGTAGATATCTGGGTGAAGGCTGTCGAACTCATTGTTCCACGAGTCGATTCGTTCATTGAACTTGTTGGCTTGCCAATTATAACCAATCATGTACGCGTCTATCAACATCTTGGCGCCGAATCGATCATTCGGAATGATTTCTCCCGTTTCGATGTCGGTAATGGTGATGCGAGCATAAATATCGTTCATGATTACTCCTTTAATGTGAATCAATATTCTCATTAAAGGACATGTCCCAGTCGCGTTAGAAATGGTTATCCCACCATAGTGGAAACCATATGGCGAAGGCCACCACTATGATGAGACCTATGATCATCGCCAACATCAGTTGGTCATCGCGAACTTTAGCAGAGAGTTCACGCCCTGATTGCGGCCGAGCTGGTATCCGATCGCAAAGATACCCAAACCGGCCAAGGCCAAATATGCCGGATGATCGGACACAAGGTCCTTCAGCGTGGTTTTGGACTGGTTGATGACATCCTGTGCGTCGAGCACCTGAGTGGGATCTGCGTTTGACATGGTTCGCTCCTTATTATTTCTCGTGATGGTTGGTTGCATTTCGAAATGGACTTTGAATGGAAGTTTCATTCGCAGTCCTCCGACTCTTCTCGGATCGGACGTACGGTTTCGGTATAGACGACATCAGTGATCTTATCAATATCACCGGACACCGATACCATCTTACCGCATCCCGTACAGATCAGCACGACCTTGATTCGATTTGATGAAATATCGAAATCAAGTGCGCGCACATCTGCATAGTCGCAGTTGCACTGCATGAGGTCGTCGACTTCTTCACTGGTGAGAGCCATGATTACTCCTTTATTCGACAAATTCGTACGTCATCTGTACATACATATGCGAGTGACGAGGAATATGCTGCTTCCTCGGAATATAGGCATTGACGTTGATCGCTACAACTCCAATGATCATCAAAGACATGATCACTATAAGTATTGACATGTTTGCTCCTTAGAATTTGTGATTATCAACGAACCAGCTCATGAGTACAAGTAAGCTGAATAAAATGATCAACAATAGAATATCGCTCACACTCATGAGCTGACCTTTCTGATCTGTGTATTATCGAGTCAAGGAAGCAGCCAGATCATTGCTTCCAGGATTCGGTGAAACATAGGGTTCACCGCTTACTAACCAGTCGAAATCCCCATACTTCGAAATATCATCACGTGCTTCATCAGCCAGATGATCGTAGTAGGAAACATCGACTTCGTTTTGTTTGCCGTTGTCTCTGAGGACGCTCGATTCCTTCCAGCGATATCCCTTGGTTCCGGACAGAGCAGCATAACCACCCTTACCGTTGTCACGCACCAAAAGGCCTCCTCCGCACCCAGGCTTCACCGGACTGAAGGCACTGACCTTTCCGACGAAATCATACTTATGCTCGTCTTCAGGTAGACCTTCATTGAAGTCTAGGTAGATCGATGTTGTGGCGGATTTGGTTTCGCAAAGATCCTTGAAATCAATCGTTTCATGAGCGAAGAGCGTTTTGAAGACATAGGGCACTGCGAACTGTGCACCCGTTGCCGCCCAACCACCATGCGATGCGGAGTCGTGTCCGTCGTCGCCGTAACAATGATGGGCGATATACGTCGCCTTGTTGACGATGCACATCTTGTCGTAGATCGCTTCGAGTTCGAATCCGTAGCCATATTTCGCTCCCATGTCGTTGACAAATGCAACGACGTATTCATCGATATCGGCTATCTTGATCGAATCGGTCTTAATATGCACGACTGTGTAACCAAGTTCCATGACCTTCTGCTTGAGCAGAAGCATAAATAAGGCGCCACGTTTCGCAACCTTGTTATCGAGATTGCGATCGCCAACACCGCTCGCCACATCGTTGAACTTCGTCGGGAACTTCGCACTTGTCAGACCATAGACCGAATTGATCACAATCTTCAGCGCCTGAGCGAGAGACTTGGTGTTCTCACCCTCTTTGAGCAGAGGAGCCAGAGCACCGTCCATACGTCGACGAGCGGATTCAAGGTTGCCGTGTTTAATATCGACACGAGCTGCCTTGATATCACTGAATCGTTTTGTGTATGGACCGAAGAAGTTCATGTCCTCGAGACTCGAAGGGTGCAGTGATGTCACGTCGAGCAAACCGACGTTACCGAACATGCCTCCGAGTTTCTTGTCGGGAAGTTCTGGCATAAGCTGAGGATTTCCATTATATGAATATCCTTCCAGCTTCTTCACCAGATCCGGATGCATCGAGTCAAAGTCCATATTCTGAGATTTATAGACTTCACGATACTTAACCAGACGAGTCGTTCCCAGCATAGACCACTGGATTCGACGTCCGTAATATGGACCGTCATCACCATTATCCATACCGTACACCCAGACATATCCGCCTTCGGAAGGATACTCGCCCAAATACTTGGACTTGTGATCCTTGTCGGCGAATTTGTCAAAAGTGTATCCCGGGAACGTCTTGCTCAGATCCGGGAATGGAAACTCCTTCTGCGGTTCTTTCGCATCACCAAATATGATTTGCGCCGTGTGCTGGTTTGTCGAATCGTTCGGTGTGAGACCGGACAAGTTCGCCAGACCCTGACGTGCCACGAAATCCTCATGAAGATGGTTGAAGACCGCTTCAGTCGCTCGAACATCATCCTCGCAATACGACTGGACCAGATCCCAGAGCTTCGGATCGACCGGTTTGTCCCACGGCATACCAAGCTCGTGATGATCGATACCAAGTTCGATCTCCCACTTCTTCAGCGACTGCTTCTTTGCGGAGAAGTCGTAGATATCCGTATAGGAGATATTGTAGGCGTTTGGGAACATGGCATTCCGGCTACGAGGTCCACCGGCCACAATATCCTGGGACAGATGATAGAGCTGTTCGGTGTTGTATCCAAGCCAACCCCATGCGTAGAGCATGTGATTGTCGTACCGTCGATTGTTGAAACCCACCAAGGCCTTGCCGCAGAGTTTGCGAACATCTTTGGGATCGGGATTGATGAGCGTCTTGACAGGATGTGTCTTTTCATCGCCAGCGTCCTTGAAGCAGATCATGAACAGATTCGGGAACACCTCGACATCATAGAACGTTAGAATATCCGACGTCCCATCATGTTTTGGTGGTACCAGACTATCTGGTTCGTCCGAACGCAACTTCATATTCGCCACGACCTTCATGCAATAATCACGATTATGCGTGGAGTTCATGGCGAAGTTGAGAATATCCAGGCGCATGTCCTCGACATTGTACTGCATACCGGACTCGTAAGCCTCATCCAGCAATTTACAGATAAAGTCGATCGATGGTTTGGTGCCGGGACAATACTCCTTTCTCAGGTTCCCTTTGATGAGATTGCGAAGATGTTGTTCGTCTTTGATCGCTTTCTCGTTGATCATGGTTTTGTCTCCTTTGAGAGGAAGACCACTGGAAATATGCGCCACTTCGAGATCGTTGCATTTGCTCAGTTTTCTGCGCAATGCCGACTTTCCTCGATACACCTTGCATTCCACGTTGAGATCGATCAGAGGTTTCAGTCTCGTCACGTCTCCATCGTAAATATAATGCAAGTGCACACCCTTACCGGACTTGCTCAGCTCCGCATACGTTGGCGGATACTTCGCAGCCTCGGCAAGGTTTCTTTCCAGGCTCTTCTCGCCGTCATCGCCCTTCAGATCGAAATCGATAACGATATGATTCTCAGGTACTCGTACCCAATGCAGTTTTGTCGTGTCGACATCTTTCAGCGTCGTGGTCGCCTGATCCCAAGGCAACCGAGGTCCTCCAGTGGGATTATTGGCGGCATACTGGGCCGGCCAATCCTGAGCCATGCGGTCGAATGCCGAATCAGTCGAATCGAGTTCAAGCGTCCTCGCTTCGATCGGCTTCGGTTGTTCCACCTTCTCAAATTTATCCCAACGGATGCCCTCAAAACCGGTGTTGCGTGTGGACTTGCGGCCATTGACGACGTTGTCCGTCGTCTTCTTGAAATATGATGACAACTCGAATAGGAAGTCATCGCGCTTCATTCGCATGGTCACATTGCCTTCGTCACACCAATTCTTATACTGACGCCACAGTTCGAACCCGTCGATATGGTCGCTATCTTCGAATTGGTCGAGCACACTGGACAGGAACGAATATACATCATTCGTTCGAGCCACCATTTCGGTTGGCATATAATTGCCATAGGCGTTCGGACCTAATTCTTGATAGATCTCTCGACAATGGTGCGCAATCGCTCCAAGTTCGAACTTGATGCCGTCCAAGGCTTCGAAATAATCGGCATTGGTGAGCTTGCGTCCTGATGGATAGACGTCGATCAGCCTTCGGATCAGACCGGATTTGGAATCCGTGATCTTCACCGGTTTGTTTGAAGCCATGAATAGCATCGTCTTGATCGGAATATCATATTGCTTGACGCCCTTCTCATTGACCTTGATATACTCGTGCGATACAATGGTGTTCAGCAACGAGTTATCATCGATCTTTGAGAGGTCGCCATCACTCTGAATGGCCACAAGTGGCGCGTTCTTGAATGCGGCGGTGGCAAACTGATATCCTTGACCAAGTTCCTTGGCATTGAAGAATGAAACGTAGTTTCCGAACATCTCCTGAATGATGTTCAGAATCGTCGACTTACCGGTTCCAGGAGCACCGGTAATGGCGAAGAATTTCTGAATACGTTTCTGGTCTTTGCCGTCCACAATCAGACCTATACCCCATTCGAGTTTCTGACGCTCGTCGGGATCATAGATCGTATCCATCAAACGATCGTAATTCGGCGTTGGGCCATCGATGAGATCATACGGCAATTTGAACGAGGCGTAGTCGTCGCGATCGACTTCGTCATTGTCAAATATAACCTTCTGATCCAGCATGACATTGCTGTCGTCGAGATTCTTCAGCTGCGACAAATATCGATTCCATTGTCCATTGGACATGTTGTCCATGTACTCAGGAGTCAGAGTTTTGTCTGAATGCGCGGTAATATACTCACTGATGTCTCTGTCGATGAGTTCGGAGAGACGACCGACACTTCTGGACCACAGGTGCGTATCTGGATCATATACGGCGTAGAACTGTCCACCTTTGACGATCAGGTCCTTGAATCCACGGGCCCTGGGATTCGCAATGACCTTGGTTACGTTCTTGGTGCTTTTGACTTCAGTTACTCGTATCTGGTCCATACCCACTCCTTTCTAGTCCCACTTATACGGAATATCGTGGTTAGAATTGCCGAAAAGCGTCCATTGATCAAACAGTTGCATCCTTCGGAGATCCTTGTCGCATCCCTTGATGACGAACAGCCCGCCATTGCTGCCATCGGCATTGTACTTCCGCTTCATGGTTCGTTCTACGAGCAGACGTACCGGTTCTGATGCATCGCCAACGGCATCGAAATATGAATCCGTGTACGCTTGCAGATCCATGTTTTCAAGGAATCGATGCATCCAATCGGCTCGAGACAGTTTCAATCCGAGGTCGTTGTCTACTCGTACGATCACCGCAACGAGGAATTCCAGGAAGCTTACCACGCCTCCTTGGAACTGCACATCGCACGGCGCATGGTTGTAATATTCGTAAACACCACGAAGTTCGAGAGCATCACCCTCTCGATTGGCATCCATGGCGATGCGATAGGTGTAACGGATCTTATCCATCTCGTGATAGAGCCTGGAATATCCATCATTGTCGACTCCAACCACATCGTCCAGAAGCCAATCAAAATATGACTTCACGTGCGGTTCACTTTTGGGCACTTTGCTCCTCCTCATAAGCTTTCCTGGCCATGTCCTCGAGCACTCGATGAGATGGCAAGGTGATCTTATCGGGATCGATGCCGAACATCGTTTCCTGATAGGATTCCTCATGACGTTCAACCACGTAATCCGTTTCGAAAATATCATTTCGACAGATCACGACATTCGGATCTTCCTGCCATCCATACTTGCCGAACTGTACAAGCACGGCCATGTCGATGAGGTCATCCGGACGTTCGATAAGCGATCGTCCTTCGGCGAGTTTGTCATCTCGAACGTAGTAGTCCAGGAAGACCGTATCGATGAAGTCAGGAGCGGTCTTATGATCGTGATCGTTGATGAGATACTTGGTGTTGCGGGGATCGATGGAGTTCTTGAAACGATGCTCCTTGACCTCGGTGATGAGTCCGAGAATAAGATTCTCGTCACCGTCACAAGCGTCATACGATGCCTGCTCTTCATCGGTCAACGGTCCATCCCATCGAGGATTGCCATCATGGATTTCAAATCGGGCAAATATCTTGGATTCATCGGCAGACAAGGTTTCAGACTCCTGTTCTGGTTCGGACGGCTTAATCTCTTCGAGTTCCTTCTTGGCGTCGGCAATATCATTGTCGTACATGTCGAGGCGATCGGAACGTTCCTGAAGATCTCGTTCATACGCTGCTTTTCGTTCTTCATACGCCCGATCCATGGTGTCAAGCTGACGACCCTTGGACTGACGTTGCTCCTCAAGGCTATTGACCTCGTCTTCGAGCTGACGAAGCGGAATGTATTTACGATAGATGCCGAAATATCCAGCCGCAGCGGTGACAGCGACACCGGCCAGGAATCCGATACCAGCAAATATCAGATTCTCACGATTCATGGTCACTCCTTATGACACGAAGGGAGCGCCACGATTCCAATGACGCTCCCGAATTCTTACATATAACGATCAGATCTGATCGTAGACGATACCATCGCAGTTGAACTGCAACAAGATCTCTTCCTTACCATCCCACGGGCAATCCTTGACATTGTCCCATGGATCATCGGAACAACCGAACACGCCGAAGTCCACGATGGAATCGTGCTCAGACGTGTTGATCCAACCGAGCACAGCGCCTTCCTTGGTATCGGGAAGACCAAGCAGGCGATAGACATCATTCAGGAACAGATGGCCGGTGTAATCGAGCTTGTTCTGCGCGCGATCCAGAGCGGATTTCAGCATGACGGTGTTCATATCCGGAGATTCATGATCCCAGATCTGAGAGTCCGGACCGAACCACTTATCAGTCGGAGCGAGAGCCTGAACGTTCTGCTCCTTCTTGCTCTCGATGACCTTGCCTTTGTCATTCGTGACTTCGATCGTATCAATGGCCTTGTAGAACTTCTGATCGACGTCCTCGCCATACTGAGCGACCACGCGTTCTCGATAGTCGTTGAACTTGGCCGTCACTGCTGCGAACGCAGAGGCCACAGCGGTGTAACGGGTCTGGAGAATATTGTGTGCAGACAGAATACAGGCGATGCTCAAACCGGTCAGAATAATGGTCGGCGCATACAGCTTCGCATACGCAAATGTTGTGCGCATATAAATAACTTGCTTGGACGAGGCAGCTTCATTGACGGTGAAATCACCATCACTGAGCTCGCCGCTGTCCACCATCTTTTCGAGCGTCTCGACACGGCTCATCTCGAGTTCGTGGTTCTTCTTCACTTCGTCGATATGCGTCGTGGAACGGCAGGCCGTAACCGTCGCAGCGATGCCGAACACCAGACCAGAATATGTCAGAATTTCCGGACCGTGCTTCTTCAGAAAGAGACCGCTCTTGGCGGCGGTCTTGATCAGCGTACCCTTGAGGGACATGTTTACTCCTTATTTATTTTTGTAGGCGAACTCAGTTTGCAGAGTCCACTTTTTGGTTGATTCCCAACGAAACACGTATCGTGCTCCGCTGAAAAATATAATCAACGCTGTATGGTTGTCCATACGACGATACTTCTGAACTCGTTCGGAGAGCTCAGGGAAGAGCTGCTGGAACTTCACCATAGCGAGGAATTGATTCATTAAACCTCCTCGATGGTGCCATGATCACACTCAGGAACAGACGTGTACAAATATCGACGTCTGTTCCTGAGTGTGATCAATGCCGTGTTCGGCAACCGTCCGGGCCAGTCGATGTTAATATCGATCGTCTGGTTCGCTATCTTCGGAAAATGTCGAAACAGACGGTTCAGCCACGATCGATTGATCATGGACACCATTCTGGCTCGATCAGCCGCACGAATATCACCGATGGTCGACAGCATTTGATGATCGGTTTCGTTTATGCCGCCTGTTAGCGGATCCACCATCATGTTGTTTCCTCGCTTGCTCTTGTGCTTGGGTTTTGATGTCCCGTACTCGTTTGAGTACGATAGGCACCTGTTCATCCGTCATTTTATCGACCTTATAGGCCCATGATGGATTAGGATACCAATTTCTCAGCTCTTCCCTGTCGCTCATTGCAAATGCTCCGTAGGAGGCAACTCTACGATATAGCCTCCATAGATCGAACGAACGCGACTGCCACGAATATCGTGCCAGCCCCAGTTCTGATCAGTATACTCAGCCGTGATTCCTGCAAACTCGTAGAAATCCTTCACACGAACCACGCCGTATTGCTGAATATAATCGTTCATAGCCGTGAGCACGCTCTCAGCTGCTGGCCGATCCAGAAATACGACCTTGCTGAAGTCATGCCGTTCACGAACAGTACTGTCAATTACTCGTCGATTGCTCGACATGGCGTTGTAGTTCGTATTCTGCGAATAACTTGGATTGTCGCATCGCACCAGTCGAGGACTGCTGGGACGATAATCCGAAGCGCCCATGCCGTACACCATTCGTTTCGTTCCGCCAACAACCATATCGACGAACGTATCCTTCAATGCCGGCACGAGCACATCCGTTAGCATATACATCAGCACATCTTTCGGATCACCTCCGAAGAACCGTTTGACGCCTTTCTCGACAACGGTGTCTTCTTTCAGCTTACCTTGTGCGACGGCCGCTTTCTTTGGTTCCGGTTTGGATTCCGGAAGACCGAGATTCTGTCGAGAGACATCGACGACAAGTGGCTTGCGATCGTCTTCTGCCATACTCATTCCTTTCGAATAAAAATATAAAATGAAGAGCCCAGGTCGCGGTTCCTAGGCTCTTCATTATGCGCCGTGATTAGTTCGCGTCAGTTGTTCTGCTGGGACTGGTTCAGCTGAGCGAGATACTGGGCCGCTTCGGGAGAAAGCTGACCATTGTTCTGAACGGAGTTCATGCGATCGGACAGAGCCTTCGGAATAAGACCGCTGAAGAATCGAGTCGCAGCATTGTCGTCGGCCATGAGGTTGCTCAACAGGCTATCGTAGGCGTCAGAATCCATGAAGGCCTTGGTGAGTTCGGGATCCTTCTTGAAGTGAGCCTCGCCGTTGATCTCGACACGCTCACCATAAGAAGCTTCGATGATTTCATCGATCAGATCGAACATATCATCGGGGGAAGCCTTGCCGGACGACACGGCATCGAATTTCTCCTGGATGCCTTCCTTGATGAGCTTGCGCATCTCACGCATGGTGAGATGGAAATACGCGTCGATGGTCTTTTCGTTACCGTCGAGATCCTCGTACTTGATGGTTTCCTTGATCATATCAATTTTCCTCCTGTTGGTTGGTCATAGCCACTTTCTGCTGAGCTATGAGTTGTTTGAGTTCCATATCCTGCTGAATCGCCTCACGAATATCACGATCACGTTGCGCCAGAATATGGTCCCCAGTGATACGGAATGCATACTTACCCGCAAGCTGAGTAAGCACACCCGTACAAATGGATTTGCCAATTCCGATGGCAACCGGCTTCAAATATGGAGCAGCTGCTTTACCGGCTTGGACAAGTAGTGAAATATAAGACATGATTTACTCCTTAGATATCGGTCAGGCGATCCCTGGAATTCCCTCAACGATCCACTGACCTGTTTTAGTGTATTCGTCGACGAACGTGCGATTCTCTGGGATACCGCACGTCACTTCGTAATACTTGTTGTCATCGATCGTGGTTGACACCATGGCCTTCCAATGATCGAGCGCATAGGTGAACGATACCACATAAATATCGTCCAGATGCAGGTTTTCGTAAATATCGTCACCATAATCACCGGGATTAGGCACCCGTACATCCCTGGCATGAGCGCCAAGGATGTACTCAAGTACCGCCTCCCGAGCGTGGTGTGGGTAATTGATAGCCACGTTCTTCGGGGACATGATTCACTCCTTAGTAGAGTCTACGATAGTCGGCCATAGGCGATTCGCGGAAATTCACCACGAGTGCCGGCTTGCTATCCTGAGTCAGGGTCGTGCTGAAGCTCAACTCGATCGGATGCTCATTACTCCAACCGAGATCGTCTCCGCACGCAATATATGGAAGATTCAAGGCTTCATAAAAGTCGTTCAAAGACGCATACATCTCTGCATTCATCTTATAATTGACGTCATTCTGCGCTTTACGAATCTTCTCAAGAGTGGACGGGAAATATCGTCCGCTGAAGCCGTCCATACAGAGCACATTCCCATCTCCGATGACGACCGCAGTCATATCATCCTCGGATTTGGCAACTTGTTCTTTCGCAACGGCCGCTTCGATCTCCTGGGCTTTCTTTTCGCCCACAATCTCATGCACCTTATCACGATAGATGCTTGCCGCTTCCTGAGCCATGGTATAGGCCGAGGAATATGCGAGAATCTTATGTGTAGCCGTCTGGTGCGCTCCGATGACAGCTGTGATGGTCGCACCAATCGTCAGTGCGGTCGGAATATAACAAGGAGCGATCCTCTTGACGAGTTCCTTCTTGTCATACGGCTTGCCGTCGAGCTCAATACGATACTCCAGCAGACGATCATTTGCCTGGATGGTATCCCTGGACGCCACGACGGCTGTTCCGATCACACCGACCACAGCGGTTCCGGTGAGAATCGTGTGAGAGTTCCTGGCTAGGAACTTTCGTCCGACTTTGATGATGTCACTCATCTTCTTCGTCGTCCTCCTTCGGTTCGCCGTCGGATTCGGCCTTCTCCTTCAAGAGCAGTTCCTTCTCCTGCAAGAGGACCTTGTGCAGTTCGATATGATTGCGTTCGCGCATCAGATCGAGTTCTTCGTTCTTCTGCCAGATGGCAGTTCCCTTCTGCACGGCGCCATTGAAGTAATATCCGATCATGCTTCCGAGCAATGCTCCCTGCATGACAGATAGACCGAGTTTGGTAAGATTATCGATGTCGATGGTGAATTTCATGATTGCTCCTTAATGTATACTCAAGTATCAAAAGACAAAGCAAAAGCCGCTTGCGCGGCTCGTGCTTATCGAACAATTCACTCTTGCGAGGAATCGGTGGACTCAGAGGCGGATTCCGAATCATTGGACTTGGAGTAGTCCCAATCATCATCCTCGTCGTCAGCATCCTCGGACTTTCCCAGATGAATCAGCAGTGCGAGCCCTGCGGCGGCAGCAGCTCCAATGGTGATATCCCTGATACGGTCCTTGTGATCCTTGACGAACTGGACGATCTTATTTGGCTTCTTCTCCTCGGTCTCGACGACTTCGGTGGTTTCTTTGTTCTGATCTTCCATGATTTTTCCTTTCACTGGGTTGTGTATGGTTCTCATTAAGGGGGATGTATGGTTCGCGTTTGCAGTGTCTACAAATTCACCAGTCGTTTGGCGATCCTGTTCCGCAAGCCGCGTGGTGTCGTAAGCGCACTGGTCTCGACTCGTAACGTATACAAGCCATCGGCTTCGCGATTCATTATCGTCACGTCTGTAACGTGACCCGAATTATAGATCGCGGTTAACAACTTTGATTCGGCGACAAGGGTTTTGGCATATGCCTTGACTATTATGGCTTTCCGAGCGATATATATTTCCGGAAAATCATACTTCATCACCATTTGATTTTGGCTCAAGGAATCCTCTTTAATACCTTTCAGCCATTTCAAAATAACGTTCATGATAACTCCTTATATGGTCCCAATCTAATTTCTTTTAAGGATTCTCTGCTGAAAAAAGAAAAAGAGAAGAAGTATGCCCGGGTTCGAACCGGGAATCAGACGACCTATTGCTAGGTCTTGACTTACAATTTCCGTTGTGTGATTATGTCTGCTTAACATACTCTTCTCATTAAGGGCCATGTATGGTTCGCGTTTATCCGAGCCAGCTCTCCTCATACACATCGGGAGTGTAGTGTCCTCGTTCATCATTATGACGAACGGTCTTCATATAAGCGTTCTCGATCTCGGTCTGGGAAAAGCCGAAAGCGAATGCGATATTCACCAGCGTCTGGTATACGTCGCAGAATTCCTCGATGGAATGCTGGCGAAGCGATTCGTAATCGGCTTCCGGATCATTCTGTCCTTTCAGTTGGTCTTTGATCGCTTCCGTCAATTCGGCCGCTTCTTCGAGTGTCTTGAGCGGAGCCTGTTTCCCTTCAGGAATCTGTTCGCTATCGAAAGCCAATCCGATGGGAAAATGGACTTCCTGTTCACCTTTGCTCAAATATACGCCGTATTCTTTAGGATCATCGTAACTCATAAGAGACCTCCAAGTTTATTACGGATTCGAGACTTCAGGAAACGAGTCTTGAAGTCTTCACGATTGTCCGGATTGCTAAAATATAACGTCGCCATTCCAGCCAGCGGGATGATGACTTTCGTAATCCACAGACGAGCTTCACGATACAGTTCAATTTTATCACGCATGTTTCTCCTAAAAATAAAAGCCAAAGCCGCATGTGTGAAATGCGACCTTAGCCTTGATGTCATTCTTCCTCTTCGGAAGAGTTGGAAAGGTTCTTCAGATCCTCCTGAATACCCTTGTTGAGCTCATTCTGCTCCTTCTTTCCGATGGCGTAGAGTGCGGCGAAAATGCTGAACCCCATAAGCAGGGAAATGGCGCTGTAAATGAGTCCGCAGAGGGTGTACTTCTTAAAGAATTCTCCGAACTTCATGATAACTCCTTTGATTGAGGTTGTATGGTTCTCATTAAAGGGTATGTTTGATTCGCGATTACATGTATGCATATTCAACGTTACAGAACGACCAACGTGACGGTCCCCATACGTTGAATATCCATCGTAGCGTACCATTCTTGGTGAAGAGCACCTGAATGCGATAGGACGACCGCATGACGCGTCGCTTGAAATCAGCTGTGAGTATCGAAGGTGCTATTTGTTCGAGGAATTGATCAAGTTCCTCTTCGGAAGTAGTGACGTCGAAATCTTCATCGGCATCCACGATACTTGCGGCTTGTCTCGCTCGATCGGTTTCGATACAGACAGCTCCACAACCATCAACATACACCCAGAATGACTTGCCATTCGGTCGGACATACTGCGACCAACCAGAAATAGCCTCGTTCGGCACCTGATGAGCTCCATCCATGATCTTCGGAAAGAGCTTAAGGGCGATGTGTTTATTGGATAACTGTTCATTGGCATCCAACAACCGATAACTTGACGCTATTGACATGATTTCTCCTTGAATATGATCAGAATTCAGGTCCGTTATCGAATACCGGTTGAGGAGCGCGTTCGTAATTGATCTCTCCTCGGTTGAAGGCGTTCACATATCGTAGAATTCGATCGACTTCTTCGGATACCGTTCGACTGGTATCAAATCCGCCTTTCGAGAATTCCTCGAAATTGACCCATCGTTTGCCATTGGACATCATTTCGACCACATCAGTGAGTCGTTCCTCAAGCATGGCGAATTGTTCGGCATCATCGCGTTCTCTACGACTGATTTCGTTGGGATCATCACCTCGCAACAGGAGCCTCTGATACCGAACATTGTCGTCGATATGCAGATATACTCCGAATCGATCGGTGATGCGGTCTTTGATGCTCAAATATCCTGTTGGATCGAGGATCGTCACCGTGTCATCATCGGAATTGATATCCCGAAGATTGACACCATAACGCCACGTGCCATATACGGTTTGATATTCTCGAACCGCAACGAGATCCGGTAAAGCCATATCGAATTCAGCATCATCGACGAACCAATAGTCCACCCCATTCTCTTCATTGTCACGAGGAGGACGTGTGGTCACCGATACGACCCGTTGAAAACCTCGATTGACGAGTTCTTCCGCGATAGATGTCTTACCGGATCCTTGTTTACCGAGCAAAACGATATGATTGGTATAGGCACCGCTCATAACAGGCCTTTCCTTTCCTGGAATCGATGATAGAAGATGTCGTTGATACGATCGAGACCATCCATGATCTGAACGTCGCAGTTTTTCCAGATCGAGATCGGAATATCGATGCGACGATCGTATAATTTGCACGGATAATCACGTCCAAGCATCCACGCATACATCATGGCCAAAGCGACCTTCGGTCCTGAAATATGCGGTGAGATTTTGTTATGATTCTTGTAGGTAAATAGCAGTTTTCCAGAAGGCCTTCTTGCCATTTTCCGCTCCTAAAAAATAAAAGCGAATGGCCAAGTGTCATTCGCCTGTTGGGTGTCAGTCGTGGTAGGCTTGGTCCGACAAATCTTTCAGATAACGTCGTACGACGTCAAGCTGTAGACTTGCGGTTCCGAGCTTGTCCATGACGATGCACACAGCATGGTGTTTTCGTTCTTGGCCATTCGGCAGTTGATCGTAATATCCTTCGTTGAGACGACGGATCACGAGATCAACATTATCCTCTTCCTGTTCTTTGTCCCAAAGTTCCTTCAAACGGTTCTTCGATAACTCGAACAGATTCTTGGATGTTGTCTTGATATCCATATTTCTCCTTTGGTAGATTATCCGGTCATTAAAGGCCATGGATAGTTCGCGATGGAGAAAGATAAAGCCAAAGCCGCATGTACGGCTCTAGCTTTGACGTAATCCGTCAGATTAGATGTCAGATCTTCGGTTTGGGCAGAAACCCGAGACTTCTCGAACTGATGGTGTGATTCGCTTCGAATCCCAGCAGGATGACGATTCCAGCGAGCGAAATTCCGGCTTTCACGACGGTTTCGATCAGACTCTTCTTATGGTCATTATAGTCATTCTTGACGGCGACCAGCGACTTCAACGATTCAAGATTGCGGTTCGTCATTTCATCATGACATTCCACAACCGAACTCGTGACGTTGCCGTCGCCATCAAGAGTATCCCTTGTGACTTCGGAAGTCCGGATCAATTCGTCGTTCGAGTCAGATTCGTTCTCCGAATTCATCTCCTCCTTGAGACGATCCAAATACGCATCGATCTGTTCATCGAACTTCTGGTTGATGCTCTTCGATTGATTAGACATGTTTGCTCCTTTCGGTTGTCTTGTCATTAAAGGCGATGACTGTTTCGCGACGAGACAAAAAATAAATGCCATGTCCGGTCTCAGTGGTGGTACGTGGCGTTGAGAATGTACATCAGCGTATCGGATAAATGAGAAGCCGTGTGGTTAACGGCTTGTCATTATACAGATCATTCGACTAGAACAATCCGCAGACGATGAGGACAATTGCAATTACAAATATAGCGATAATAGCGATTGCGCCCCAGACAACGGTCTTGAAAATAGTCTTAATAAGATCCATGATAACTCCTTTGGTTGATGTACTGGCTTCTCATTAAAGACTATGTTTTGTTCGCGAAAAAAAATATAAACCATACGCATCGGACAAGAAGCAAAGCAGATGGCTCTGCTTCTTCAGATCATTCCTGATTAGAGGAAATGGTGTTCAGTGTTCTTGCGTCAAAGCGATCACATAGTACTCTCCGGCGAGAGCGGCGATTGCGATTGCGATGGCGGAAATTGCAGCGAACATGTTGACTCCTTTAATGATGGTATGGTTCTCATTAAAGGCTATGATTATTTCGCGAATACCATTGCCGATATGATGTCTTGAGCATCCCCACCAGCGAAAATATCGAGTTCCTGAAAGTGGCATAATATATAGCCATGCAATTTCAGGTTGCGAATGCAGATAAGTGGTGTACGCCATGAATGATCGATTATTCGTACAGATAAAATATCCATCCGTACGCGACCAATCCGATTTTTCTTTGTAAATATCGGTTATTCGTGAGCGTGGAATATTTCTTTTCAGCCACGAATATGTCCAAGAACGTTGCTCCTTGTCATCTCAAAAGAGAAGACCGCATGTGCGGTCGACTCTTTTCAGTGTTCAAAAACAACTGTGGATTTCACTGATCTTCTGAACAATCTGTTCCCTACGTCCATCGCCGAACACGATGACGTCGATATGCAAAATAATACCGTCGCAGCACAGATCCTCGGTGTGAGTGTAACTCGAGATGTAACGTCGAGTGCCAATCATATTGAGGATCATGTTTGCTTCGATACGATTCTTGCAAACGATGTCGATGCGGTTGGCATTGACGCGGTTCAGAATCTTGTCGATGATAAGCATGATTACTCCTTTAATGTTTTGAATCTCTTCATTAAAGGAAATGTATCGTGCGCGAAAGACAAAGCAAAAGCCGCTTGCGCGGCTCGTGCTTGTCAGACTAGTGTAATGGTCTTCAGGTAGTCCTTGAACTTCGAAATGTCGTTCAAGTCACTGGTGATCATCACCACGCGAGACTTCATTGTAGCGGACTTCAGAATACCGCATTCCGTTTCGTGGTTTGCGTTATTCCTAATCCATGCGACAAGTGTCTTGCAGGTGTTGATGCTGTAGTGCTTGCTAACATAGGTCCAGGTTTCCATGATATGCTCCTTTGTTTGGTCCTTCATTAAGGGGCATGTATAGATCGCGCCTGGATAAAATATAAGAGCCCATGTGTGTGACATAGGCTCTTATATGCTCAAATGTTCAGGTATTTCTTGACGAGATGTTTGACATACGGTAGAAATATCCAGTGTCGAATATGCACGCGAATAGTACGAATGACTCCATCGCTTACTGATCCTAAATTGTCAATACGGGTAATAACATAGTGATGTCGGCTCAGTAATTGAACCAGAGAATTCATTGCTTCACGAACATTGATGTTCTCGACTTGGATAAAATCGTATCCGGTGTCAAGTTTGCAATCAGTCATGATATACTCCTTTGTTTGTCTTCATTAAGGAGTATGTATCATACGCGAAAATATATCATCAATTCTGAGTTTGATCTTTGTCAGCATTGGCGGTATCGTCGGTACCAGTCGAAGTGTTCCACTGATCCTTGGCACGCTTAAGCAGTTCGTTGATGCCCCAGCTCAGAGCCATGCAGATTCCGGACACCGTAGCAAGACCGGCTGTTGCGGCACTCAGACCAGGCACCTGCTCGAGCCGTGTACAGATACCGGCGATGACGATCAGCGCCACACTGATGGCGGGCAGATATCGACGTGCCGCAGCGACCAGATAATCATACCCAGCATCAGTCAGAAAAGAACTCTTGTCATTTTGAGCATGTTCCGCCATTTTGCTTCCTTCGATCGTTATAGATTTTCCTTTTCGGCTTCCGTGAGTTCAGAAACTGATTTCAGCGGAAGATTCTCGACTCGTTCAATCATGAGTTTCGCTAACCCATTTGCGCCGTAGTCCAGATAGGGTTGAGCAAGATACTTGATAAAGTCATCATATTCTTCATGAGTGATCCACCCACGGGTCACGTAACGTTGTCCTTCCTCGATGATACGAATGTGGGCAAGACCGACGAGGATCTCGTCTTCGGTGAAGTTCTTCTTGAATTTGGTCTGAATAAAGGCCCAGAACCCAGAAGAAGCGATCACCGAACAAACGATGGTGATCATCGATTGTATCCATGGATCCATGGGACTGACCTCCTTTCTATAATATGATTGGGTATTTTACGCACCCGGCAGGACGTTGGTGGGTACTGGTACGTTTTACGGTGATGCGGCAGTCAAACAGGATTATCGCCATATCATTCTTGGCGATATGGGCGGTGCCGTCGTCAATCAGCACTCTCACTGGATGACCGTTGGTGTGAACTATTGGCGTAGGACCGCTTAGGCAGTACGACGCCAATAGGACACGACAATATACGGCTGCATGGCGGAATAAACTCCAGCAACTTTAATGCCTCCAGCAGTGCTTTTATGGTTCCAATTGATACCGGCTCTGGTGTCAACACTCATTCCAGTATTAACAGCACTAGCGGAATGATATCCACTGTTCCATACTACGTGGAAATTTCCATTTGCGTCGACTCGAATACCAGCAGACAAATTAGTATCCATACCGGCATCCCAATTGGCTTTACCGCCGGTAGCTTCCAGCGTTCCGAATGTTATATCGGTATCCGAAGCACCCACCAACGTCCTACCCAGAGCGTAGGCCTCCCAGGAGCCTCCGATATAAGACGCGGGTGAGGTATTGGTGGTCGTGGCCAGAATCGTGCCTACCGGCCACAAAACGTTGCGAATCTTCGCGATGAGATGCTGTACGCCAGCTTGATCCAAATATGCAACCATGGTTGTTACCTTTCCGTGAGGAGTCGGCAAAACCGGCGGCAGCAAGACGCATACAATCGTTTACGATAAAAACGGAGGCGATTCGTTAAGCGCGTTGATATCATTTGATGGAAAAGACATCGTTGCATTGAGAAATAGCAACGTTCCATTTATGGGCGATGTCCATACTGTTAATGATATCTATGGCGGATCATATCACGGTGGCTTCGGTGTCGCTCTTCGTGGAGAGTTCCATTCACGAGATTATTCAAGCCCTTGGGTTTCCGTATATATTTGGAGACGTACTGCTTAAGCGGTTCGACGCCATATATACACTGAAATATATGGTGACAGTATCGGCATCGGATTATTCGGGTACCGTGTTGCTCCAGCATTCGCATCATTAGATACGGTATGTGCGAAACGATGATGCCAACCATTCGAATTGTGATATTGTCCGGGATAAGTCCAGACATTCATCACAAAGTCAGCGGTTGTCACATCGGTATCGCCATTAATCCTTGCACTCAGATCATGCGTATGAAACGGCAATTCCGTTTGAAGAATTGTATGCGTCTTGCTGCCGCCGGTTTTGCCGACGGAGAAGTCTGTGTCGGTGTCTGATGCAGAGACCATCACTCGTCCCTGTGCGTAGCGTTCCCAGGAGCCACCAAACAAACTCGCAGGGGACGTATTATTCGTGCTGTAGTAAAGGGAGCCAACGGGCTGGATCCTATCAAGAATCTTCTTGACTAGATGCTGAGCCCCCCCCTGATCAAGATAAGCTACCATGGCTTAATCCTCCTTAAATATCATTGTGAGACGTTGAAGAACGTGTCGATCGTGGCGTTCGGGATGGCTGACACTGAATTCTGGGAATTCTTAATCGAATCCAGTGTCGCTTTATCGGCAGCCGACATGATACCTGAATTCGTGGAAGTCGCAGCGGCGATATTGACCTTGCTGCCATCAGCTTTGGTGAACTGAAGCACCGGAGCGTTACTCACTGATACCACAGCCGCACCAGTAAACCGATCGGTATGGGCCGGAATGGCAAATGTCGTGTTCGTACCATTACCCTTACCGACTGTCACGGTATTGCCGGAAAGCGTCACGCTCTTCACGTACGTAGAGGCGATGTTCTGACCGGTAGAATCATTCGTAGCTGCCGTGGCATTCGCGACAGCAGAAGTCACCTGATCTCCGGTATGAGTATGCGACTTGGCTGCAAACAGACCGTTCAACACGGTCTTAATCATTGACCACAGCACAATACGAGTGCCAGCGGTGCCCTGGGTCGAATCCAGAATAAAGCAATCTGAGTCCGCCGGGGCACCGGTGATCTTAGCATAACTATTGATTCGTGCCATAATAGGCTCCTATCAGGCCTGAGTCCACTGAGTCACGCCAGTAGCACCAGGTTCCCAGACATTGCTGTCGACATTCGATGTCCAATGCTTACCGTTGTGGCTCACCTTGGCGCCCTTTGGATACGCAGTGATGGCGTCAGTCGGTTGGACCCACTCAGGCCATTCTTTGGTGGTCGGCTTGTTCGTAGATTCACCTTCGCCAGGGATCTTGGTCCAACCGTAAACACCAGGCTTCCAGACATTGTAGTCGACATCCGACTCGTAGACATCGGAATCGAAGACGACCTTATCGCCTTTCTTGTAGGCATCCGTGGCGCCCAGAGGCTGAACCCACGGATAGATGCCATTCTTGTCTGGTTCGCCGATACGCTTCCACAGCGAAGTCGCCTTATCCGGAGTGTAACCGCTCTTTGACCGAACGGCCTGAAGCGCACGCCAGATGCCTTCACCATAACGCACGACTTCACCGGCCTGGTAATTCTCCTCATCACTGAACTCAGGAATGATCGGAGACACGCTTAGAATCTGCTCATCGGACAGGCTGACGGCAGCGGTGGCGAACATCATGCGGACAAAGGTCTTCTCAGCCGCATCGACATTATCGTTCTCAGCGGCGGCAGCCTTATCCTTGGCCTGCTGATCGAGTTCGGCAGCAGTGTACGGCGTATAACGCTGGATCTCTTCATCCTCGTCATAGGCATCCTTGGCCTCAACACCAGGAGTATCGATGACAGTTTTCACATCCTTGCCGAAGACAATCTTATGACCGTCCTTGTCGAGAGCAGGCTTGCCGTCGGCGCCCATCTCGTAATACTCCTTGAGCACCTCGACATGAGACACCTCTTCGACACCCTTAACGGCGTCATGATGAACTTTAATGGTTTCAGGAACAAGCTTACCCTTGGTGTAATCAATGTCCTCAGGCTTGAGTTCCTTCCCATCTTTATCGAGAATCCTTGTCATTTTGACTCCTTTCAGTTGATGACGAACATTTGGTCGATCGTGGCATTGGTGATCGGACTCAACACCTTCGGATCAAGGGTCGAGTTCGCGATGAATTGCTGGAATTCCGCTTCCCATTGTGCTATGAGGTTTGCTGAATCAAAGGTGTTGTTCACCAGTTCGGCGAATGGTGTCTCACGACCGATCTGGTTGGTGATGTTCGCTTGCGAGATGGCGGTGGCGCTATTACCGACTTTGATATCAGCGAGTCGATACTCGTGAACGGTCGTGGTGCGCTCAAGCGCAGGTCGCGATGGTGAACCAGCAGCGGTACCTCGCTTGATGTAGATCTTATTCGCTCGGACCGACGTCGTCTTGTCGACACGCAACACCACCGAATCGATTCGAGACATGGATGACGGTGCGGCAGCGAGTGTCAGACGTTCGTCGGCAGTCACTACGGTCCACGTATGATCGAACCATGCTCGACCGGTGCCGACGGTGACCATCATACCGCCAACCGCCGTAACGATCATGCCGTCGCCCCATGTACGGAAGACGCCATCGTTGATGACTCCATCGAACATGGAACCGAACGTATCGGCGTCATAAGTTCGGTCATGATTGACCGAATTGAAGAATCCTGAAGTATATGTCATTGAGATCTCCTTTCGATCACTCGAAGCCTTCATCAAGGGTATTACCATAATTATCCAGCACGTAATTACCGTACGAATCCTCGAGCGCATCGACGCCTTCGGTTGCGATAGGCTCGAATGTCGGGTACTCACGATAACCGTTATCGTCCTCATTGCGGACGTACTCGGTGATGCGTGCTGTCTTATTGACACTATAGGTATTGTCGAACTGAATGATGTCGCCGATGTCGTAATCACGATGGTACTGAACTGAATCCAATAATGCAATCTCGGCATCAAATGAATTATTTGATTTCTGGGATTTCAGCTCGTCTCGACCGTATTTCTCGAGTTCTGGAAGAATCGCCGAATCCGGACGAGCATTGTTATTGGCATCGTTCAGCTTGGCATCGGAATCTGTATAGAACGTTTCTCGAATGTCCCAACCTGAACGACCGGACTTGTTCGCAACATACTTGATGAGTCGACGAGTCTTATTGTCTTTCGTCTCCTCATTTGAAGCAACAAACGCTGAATTGTAGAATTCCGTATCGTCTTCGACTGTATCCGAAGAGATAAGGTTGTCGAACTTCGGTGAGAACACCATGTACGGATTCTCGGTCTGTTCGTATGATCGATCCGTACCGTAGATGACGGAAAACGCCAAATATGATGTCCGCCAGTTGTCATCGGATTTCAGATCGAGAGAGAATCCCCAGTCATAGTCGTCGCATATGGTTTTGATGGCATCATACACGTAATCACCATCAAATTCATACGAACGTTTATCATTTGGAGCTATCGGTTCTGAAGAATCTATTGCTATTTTGAAGTTATCGATCTTGCGAGCGGACTCCGATGGCCGGACGATGTTCTCATTGAGGATCGTAGTGATGCATTCACGAGGATCGACGTTCTCATACTTGACTTTCTTTGGAATCACCCGTCGAAGCAGCAACGCTTCAAGCGAACGACCCGAGACCACGAACTGATCACCGTCTTCGATGTCTGTACTGAGTTCGGTTTTCTCGATGATCATGACGTCGTTACGAGTCTTGATCTTCTTACCGTTCTTATCGTACACCGGAGGCTCGATAAGCCAAAGATAGAATCCACGGGGAAACATGTTGATGTTCTCCATGGAAGCTGGAAGATAGAGCTCGAAGTCGCCATACCCAGAATAACGTTCGGTCCAAATCAGCGAACTGAACGTGTCGCATAGGCTGACGACTTCAAAGCTCTTATCGAGCACGAACAGTTGCATGGAACGTTTAGTTGACTGTTCTGCCATATAACGTCACACTCCTGTATACAACGTTTCGTTCTCGATGGTTAAATGGATGTTATCAACACCGGAATCAGCTGAATAGACGATGGTGTTGGCACCCTTATGTAACGTGATGAATCGCACGTCTCGATTGATGGCGTTGAGGATGTTATACGAGATGCCATCTCGCACCACCTCAACGTACTTTTGTTTTGGTATCGTTGAAATGACGAGTTCGTCGCCTTTCTTGATGCCATCGGCGATGATCTGCTTGACCTTATCGGTGAAGATATCGATCTCTTGATTCGCGTCCTCGTTGTAGACTCGAATGTTATTGACGACATCATCGAACGACATGCGGATCACCACACCGACCTCGGATTCACCATCATACTGGATGATCTTCGAATGAAGATTCTGGATGGAACCGAACCATAAGGCTTTCGGCTCGGCCACCGGATTGTCGGTCCAATTGAACGGGAATTCGAACACCGGTTCGACGTTAGAGAATGAAGTGATTCGATTCTCTTCGTTGTCAATCCTGAACCAAGGGTCTGGACATTTGACAACGATCGAAGACGATTCCTTCTCGGAGAATATTGACACCTCATTCGACTCGACGATGCCGGTGGTCTTCACCGAACGGGTCTCGGCATGGAACACGAGGGTGACTTGCTCCTTTTCAGGGAAGTACAAATATGTTCCATGCCGAAGATCCTCGATGTTTTTTCCGGATTCCGGATAATAGGCGAGCGTGATGGTGATCTCACGTTCGTCCTTACGTGCTCCATTAAAGAGCACGCCATCCGTGGTCACGGTGTTACTGGTCTGAAGCACCGCATCGACTGGTCCGAGACCATCGATACCGACGACGTTATAGCCAGTCGACATCGGGTCCCGGATCGGGAGATCGAGCGTGTCGCCACGAGCGTTCGTCACAGTCATGGACTGAAACATCATCGACCTCCATTTCGATTCATTTGCTCGAACTGACGGAACTGCGTACGAGTCTGCTTGTAAATATCGTAACGACTGAGCGCCTTCGGAGAAGTATTATTCTGCGTGAAGTCGTAGTTGTTGACGATCTGCTGAGGCGTCTTCTCAGCAGTTTCGACGGCGTGACCGGTATCCCTCTGACGAGGAATAGCGGTGATGTCACCGATCAACTTGGACGAGTATCCGACTCCAATGGTGCTGGACAACATGGAATTGAGATACGCGGCCTGACCCTCGATAGTCGACAGATCCAGAACCGGGGTAATGGTCGGATTGACGTCGATATCGAGCGCCTGAATATCACCCATCTTGCTCAGAGGATCCTGAACATTCTGGATGAGGCCACGGACCATGGTGGATGCGGCATTGGCAACATACTTAGCGTTATTCTGAATGCCAATCTGGAGACCCTGATCGAACCACTTACCGGACTTCATCATCACTCGCGAAGGCGAGTGAGAATCAGCAGCAGCATTAGCTGCGGCAACGGCATTCTTGACGGCATTGGCGGCCGCTTGAGAAACAGCCGACGAATTCTTTTGAATGCCAGCAGCAAGACCGGCGACCAGATAGGAACCGGCAGTCTCGAAGCTTTCTCGATAGCTACGAGCACCACTGACAGCGGCGCTCAACGCACTATTGAAGATGCCAGAGAGATTACCGATACCAGACCTCATACCATTACCCAAGCTATTCGACAGATCGCGGCCCTCTTGCGAGAAACGACCGTTGTACGACGAAATCGCCTGAGCCACGAGATCCAGACCGGTACGGGTGGCACCGATCATTGGCGTAAACGAGGCCTGCCAGGTCGAAGCGAAACCACTCAGCCAAGTGGCAAGGCTGTTCAGAGTCGAACGGACCTGATTCACACCTGAATCAGCGGAACTTGCAGCGGCGTTCATCTGGGCGGCAAGAGTGCTACTTAGATTGATACTGCTGAAAGCTGAATTCAGAGCATTCACCGATCCAGTCATGGTAGCGGCGCCATTGGTCAGAGCAGTGTTCAAATTGCTGATGCCGGCGCTAATTTGCGTATCGGCATTTTGAATCGCCGTAGCCAGCGAGACAAATGCCGTATTCGCCAGCGTCGATACTGCTTGCTGGAATGCAGTCACACCAGCATACTCGGCTGGCATTCCCGCCATGACTCGTGAAATGTCACCGACAGCACTGGCACTCGTTTGAATGTTCGTGAAGTCAAGATCCGTGACACGAGTGGTGTAGTTCGACAAACCGACACCAAGCTGAGTGGCAGCGGTGATAAAGCCAGTCGAAACACCGTCAAGTTCCATACCGGAAATAGTCTGAATGACGCCGGCCAACGAACGCAATGGAGCGAACGTAGGCGTGATGGTATCGGGAGTGATCGTCGAAATATTGTTATAATAATTCGTCAGACCTATACCAAGTTGAGTTGCAGCCGTGATGAAGCCGACTGAGGTACCTTCAATCTTCTCAGAACCGAGACCTTTGATGACATTGACCAACGAACGCAATGGAGCGAACGTAGGCGTGATGGTATCGGGTTCCACGGTAGAGACGGCGTTATAGTAACCGGACAAACCGACGCCAAGCTGAGTGGCAGCGGTCTTGACTGAACTAAAATCGCCGACTTTACTGAAATCACTCTTCAAAATCTCAGTAAGAGTCTTAACGGCCGGAACCGTCTTCTGAATAGCACCGACATCGACATCGTCACCAGATACGGCCTTACCGTATCCAGCAAGGGCTTCACCGAGACCCTTCAGACCGCCGGACAGCGTACTCCAGTCCTTCTTGCCGGCTACCTTCTGCCACCAACCATTATCGGACGGAACACTCTGAAGAACTTCGTTCAGGGTCTTAACGGCCGGAACCGTCTTCTGAATGGCATCGACATTGACATCGTCACCAGATACGGCCTTACCATATCCAGCAAGAGCCTTGCCCATGCCCTCAAGACCACCGGACAGCGTACTCCAGTCCTTCTTGCCGGCTACCTTCTGCCACCAACCATCATCGGACGGAACTTCATTCAATACGTTGTTCAGAGCGGTAAGCGCAGAGACGGAAGTATTGATCGGTTCTGCCTGAAGGTCAGTAACAGCGTTGCCATAGGCTTTCAACGCATTGCCCATATCAACAAGGCCGTTGGATAACGTGCCCCAATCCTTGTTGCCCGCAATCTTTTGCCAGAGGCCGTCGGATCCAGGAAGAGCATTGAGTACATCTGTCAACGCTTGGGCGGCCGTTGCAGACGATGCGATTGATGCCGAATCAAGATCTTTGACCGCGTCAGAATAGTCTTTTAACGACTTACCAAGCGGTACCAGTTTGGTTCCGAAGTTCTCAATACCTTTGCCACCAGTCATGAAACTGGTGATGGCATCGAGAAAACTCGAAGCGGTAAGCTTCAACACCACATTAGCCAGAGTATCGATGGCGGTAGCAACAGAACCGTCAATCTCCTTGGCGCCAGCGATGAACGGCTTTAGGTTGTTCATGAAGTTGGACAGACCAGTGGCAAGTGCCGGAAGTGAACTTCCGATAGCTTCCATGATCGTTCCAGCAACTGCACCAACGATCGAACCAACGAATCCACCAAGAGCGGATCCGAGCTTCGCCATGAATGCGGCACCTTCGGATACCAACCAGTCGACGCCAGGAATCTGCTTGATGGCGCCTGCTGCGACAACAATAGCTGCAAGACCAGCGATGAACACTGCCAAAGCGGCGACACCAGTTGCAGCGGCGCCGATATTGATCATGCTCATCACGGCAGCGGTGGCAGCGATAGCTAGAATCGTTCCAGAGAGCGATGCGGCCATTTCACCGATACCATCGATGTTCATGGCGGACATCAGTCCGAATACCAATGCCAATTCGCCCAGAACAGCCGTCATAGCCGAACCGACAACCAAGGCTCCAACGGCATCCTTCTTAGCCTTGCCCATAACCTTAAAGGCTACGGTCATGGCGGTCAATGCTGTTGACAACGACACTGCCGAAGCTACGGTTGTATCCGGATTCAGCAAATTCATGAGCGCAAAGACGCCCGTGAGGGCGGCCATGAGTCCGATCATGGTGCCACCGACAAGCAATGCGCCGACGACATCTTTCTTCATCTTCGCCAAAGCCTTGAACATCAAAGCCATGATTCCGACGGAGAGCAGTAGTGAAGTGAGAACCGATGGATCGAGATTGCGTATGGAATCGGCAATAGCCGTAAATATGGCAGTCATGACACTGCCGAGAGCTGCTGTAATCTCTGGGGCATGACCTGCCACAGCATTAAGCGCTGCAACCAGAATGGTCACGAGACTTTCAGTGATGCTATCGGCGTGCTTCGCTACAACTTGGAGCGTCTTATCAATCATCACCACAACAGCTTCAGCGAGTTCTGGGACTTGCTGAACGAGCCATGCAGTGACTTGACGAAGGATCGACGCCAACGATTCCAGGATCTGCGGCAAAGCAGCTACGATCACCTGAAGGACACCGGCCAATGCTGTCATCAAAGACTTCGCCAATGCCGGCATGAACTGGATCAAAGCATCGAGCGCCGTGATCAGAATGCCGCCGGCAGCTGATCCGGTGGCTGCGAGAGCGGTGAGACCAGCTCCAGCCAGAGCCATACCAGCTCCAATAGCGAGGCAGGCAACACCGAACATCGCCATAGCTTTAGCAACCGCCATGAGCTCTACGGCCATTGGACCGAGAACTTGACCGGCAAAGCCGAGACCGACGAGAGCACCGTAGAATCCAGTCAAACCGGTTGCAAGCTGCTTAATATCCATCGATCCCATAAGACGGATGGCGACCGCAAGGACTGTGATTCCAGCGGCGAACGCCATCATACCAGCGGCTTGACCAGTCATGTTGTTTGGCATGAGATTCATGGCCGCAACCATACCCGCCAAAGCCAAACCGAAACCGCTGAGACCCTTGGCCAGACTATTCAGATCCATTCCGCCAAGGACCTTGATCGGAATGGTCAATGCAACAGCCGCCGTGGCGAATGACAATATGGCAGCTGAAGCCATCAGCATTCCAGCGAATTGACCGTTGAACTTGCTGAATAGTGCCATGGCTCCGGCGAATGCGCCGAGAGTGATGACCAAAGCGCCGACGCCTTTGGCGAGGTCGCCAAGATCCATGCCACCGAGCACCTTGATCGGGACCGCAAGAAGAACCATGGCGGTCGCGAATGCCATGATGGCTGCTGCCGACTTCCCGTAACTTCCGCCCATGCCTTGGATATAGCCAAGACCGGCCATTGCACCGGCGAGGACACCAAGACCAATCGCTATCGAGCCTAGGCCCTTGGCGAGGTCATCAAGATCCATGCTGCCGAGAAGCTTGACCGCAACAGCGAGAGGAATCAGGGCCGTCGCCATCAAAAGGATGTTCTTGCCGACACCGGAATAATCGGCACCGAATTTCGCACCGGCGCCAAGACCGCCCATGGCTGTGGTCAGAAGAATGATGCCCAGTGCGACGGCATTCATGGAACGCGCAAGGTCATCAGGTTTGACGCTCGCGATCATGAGAATGGCTCCGGCGAGCACGACCAAAGAGGACGCCATCAATACGAATCCAGCGCCCAACTTAATCATATTGGCGCCGACGGCATTCAGTCGTTCAGGCTTGGCCGTTCCCATCAAAGCGATTGATCCGCCAAGAGCGACGATCGCTGTGGCCATTGACCCAAATATCACCGCGATTTGCGCTGGATCCATGTCCTTGAGCATATAGGCGGCTTCGGCCATAAGCTTCATGGAAGCACCAAGTGCCACCATAGCCAAAGCAACCTTGTTCAATGCATCGAAATCAAAGACCAGTTTTCCGGCTTTGTTGGTTACTTCTGCCAAAGCAGCAAGTCCAGTCATCATGCCGGTCATGACGGCAATGATGGCAGTCATAGCACCAAGCGCCGGCATGATCTTTTCGGTCCTGATAGTCGACAATTGTGTCAATGCATCAGCAAGCAACTTGATTGAAGTGGCAATGGCAGCGATCGAAACAATCTTAAATGACTTGGCGAAATCTTTAAACGAATTGCCGATATCGTTAAGGGTGTTCTTCAAAGCGCCCTTGAATGTGGAATCTTCGAGTTCGTCACCGACCTCATTCAAGCCTTTGATAAACTTACGAAGCCCCATGAGCACGCCGGTCAACAGTCCGCCGTTAATCAACGACAGAATCTGATCAAGGGTGATCTTACCGTTAAGATCGCCAAAGAATCGCTGAATAGCATCACCGATTTCCCGAACACGATCGCCAATCCAATCAAATACCGGTTGAAGCGATTGTACTGCCGAAGCAATCTTATCTGAAACCTTCTGAGCGATGTCGGGAACGGTTCCGAATTTATCTTGGAATGCCTGCTGGAATTCGATACCATATCGATCGACTTCCTTGGTACAGTTAGCCAAGGTGGTACTGATAATACCAAGAATATCCGGGGAATCCGGAAGACCCCTTCTTCACACCATCGAACATACCATCGAATACGCCACCGATGGATTTGCCAATGGTTTCAACAACGGTTCCAAGCGACGAGAACGCTGCTTCCCAGAATTTGATGAGGTTGGTAACAACCTGAGATTGTCGAACGTATGCAGCGAACGCTCTGGCGCCATTGATAACCGATGAAGCGATATTAATGAATGCGCCAGCGATTTTTCCAGCAAAGCCAAGCAGTGTGCCGAAAACCTTAGCCACCAAACCAACAGCACCGAGAAGTATCTTAAATGCTGTCGCCACGACCTTAGTGGCTGTTCCAATGACATTCAGCAACTGAGGCGAAGGTTTCAACCCTTCAGTGAACTTACGGAAAGCTTCGGTAAGTGCATAAATGGTATCGCCACTCATGCTTGGCATGACTTCATTCCAAGCCTTGCCGACAGTCTGTATAATGGTCTTCAGAGCATTCCAAACGTTGGCAAGACCCTGAATGACGTTCTCTCGACCGGACATCCGCTGCATCTTCTTGGCGAAATCATCAGCGGAAATACTGCCATTTTGAAGACCAGCATTGAGCGCATTCAGTTGGTTGATTTGTCCATTGGTTATGCCGAGATTCTGTTTCGTCGCATCGTCATAACCATTGACCTCTTGAGTCAATCGATTAACGCTGTCTTTCAGAATATTAGCGTTAACCCATCCCTTTCGCAGCGACTTCTCAAATGAGCCGTATTCCTGAATGGCCGTACTTGCTCCGGCACCGGCTGCGTCTCCGGTTTCCTTTAATATGTCGTTAAATCGCTGGGTATTGACAATTCCTTGATTCACCAGCTGCTTGTATCCGGACGAGAACCCAGAAGACAGTAGCTGGTTTCGAGCCTGTGATTGGGCGTTGATAATGTTATTGATTTCGTCGGAAACGCCGGTCCATAGATCCTTGGCTTCTTCGAAGTCGCCAAGCAGGATCTGCATGGACTGTGCCCAACCAGATCCGACGGCTTCCTTGGCGGTATCAATAAGCTGCGAGAATGTCTTGACTTTGGTCGCGGCATCCTGAGCAGTCTGAGCGAGCTGAACCAGCTGCCTCGCTTCTTCCTCGGTGTAGCCCTTGGAGACGAGTGACTGAACGGCCTTCTCGACATCCGTGATGTCCATGGCCAGAATGTTTAACGACTGGGTCAGAACGTCTGAGGTAAGCCAACCTTTCTTAAGCGAGTCACGGAATGAACCTTCGGCAGCGATATACTGCTTAGCACCGGTACCAAGCTTCTCCGAAGTCTGAACCAACAGATCCTGAAAGACCTGGCCACCCATACCGGCGTTGACGACTGAGTTCCAGTCCATAAGCTTGACCGTGCCAGTGGCCAATGCCTGGGACAGCTGGTACATGGCCGTTGAAGCTTGTTGAGAACTCGAACCGGAGATAGCTGCGAGATTGGCAATACCCTTGATCGAGTTCACCGAAGTCTGAAGGTCAACACCGGCAGCTGTGAACGTACCGATGTTCCTGGTCATCTCGGTGAAATTATAAATGGTCTGATCAGCGTATGTGTTGAGCTGATTCAGAGCAGTGTTGACCTGAGTGAGGTTGGTTCCCGCTTTCTGAGTATTGGCCAGAATGGTCTGAACCGAGTTCAGCTGAGTCTCATACTCTTCGAAACCACTACGAATGCCATTAGTCAGATCACTGGCAAGTTGTGTTCCATAGGTAGCCGCTTTAGCTACAAGATTGCCCATGGCGACAACGCCAATGGCTTCAAGGGCCTTGAAATGCGGTTGAACCGCATCGAGCTGCTCGCCGATAGGAGTGGCCTTGAAAGTGTTCACACTGTCCATCAAGGAATCCCTCATAGAAGAGATTCCCATTTTGACGTTCTCAACGCCCTTCTGAATTGGATTCAAATCGACACGATTGGCTGCATCGTTAATGCCGTCAATTGCATCAACGGTTTGTTGAATTCCAACGGTATTGGTGCCGATCTTTCCGATTGCGGAATTTGCTTCTGCGGCAGACTGCTGCACTTGATCGGACATCTTGTTCGCAGCAGATGCGACACCAGTTAAATTGACATTATCCGAGGCGGCGCCAATCTGTTGAACGCTCTTCTGAGCGCTCGAACCCATCTCGGCAAAGCTTTCTGTCGCTTTGGACGTGGCTTTGCTGACATCCTTCTGCATGTCAGAGGCGGACTTGGATACTTGGTCGAACTTGACTTTTTTAGCAGCTTTATCGAGCTCTTCAAACGACTTGGTGTCACTGAATTTGAACGCTTTCTTCAGTTGATCCAAAGCCTTCGTGACACGAGATACGCCTTGCTGCAAGGATGAATCATCCATGGACAGCTTGACAACACGTTCGTCGATGTTAGCCATTATTCACCGTCCTCCAGGCTTCATCAGCCAATTGATCGAATATTTTTGCAAGTGCTGGATTGATGTAATCGCGTCCAGCGACGTAACCACCAGTTCCGGTACCATGTCCGTATTGAAGAATGATGGCGATGTTCACGCCGTTATTGACGTTGGAATTGGTAAAGACGATTTCGGATCGATGCTTCGATCGGTGGATTTCATAGCCCCATGCAGCGGCTGTCACACCACTGTCGACAGGAGTGGCGTTGGACAAAGCATCAACGCCTCGACGTCCGATTTGATCCAAAACTTTAAGATATCGTCGTTCCTTGATATTAGCAATGAAACGGTCAAGGCCACTGAAGTCGCCATTGACCTCTACCCTGATACCGGTCATGCCTAACCTCTTGTATTAAAACGTTTGCGATTCTCGGCAAGGATTCGAGCGCGTTCAGCTCGATTATCTTTGACGCTCATACGATTGTTCTTATCGCCCTTCGAGTTTTCTATGTCGATAAGACGTATTAATGTCAACAAACGATTGATATGCCAATATTGAGCGCTCCAATCAATACCTCGGGCAGTCATCGCAGCATAGATGGTCTCGGAAGACGTGAATGATTTGGCGTGTTGTCTGGTTTCACGTCGATCGTTGATCACCGTTGCGGTATGAGGATCGGCAATGTACTCCTGAATGGTCTGCCTATCGACATCCGTCAAGCGAAAATATAAAGAAAGGGCATGTTCAGGATCCTGATCCATGCACCAAATGTAATAATTGCTCTCTTCTTCGGTTTTGGATTCCTTGGAGAAGAATGGCTTCTTAAATTTTGATTCCCATTTTGAGATGGCGATAAGGTTATGCTCGAGCTTGAGAGTTACGGCTGGAGCAGCTGCAACGAATCGTCCAGTGTTCTCGTCATAACCCTCAACCTCGGGAAGAGTGAGCTCGAGCATAATTATTCCTTACTTGACGCGAAGACGCTGACCCGGATAGATGAGATCCGGATTCGCCAAACCATTCAGATCACGGATATGCTGCCAGCTGGTGCTGTAACGAGCGGCAATGGCCGACAGATTGTCACCGGCCTGAACGGTATAATATTCAGCTGACGGCTGTGACGACCCACCAGAAACCGACAACACCTCACCCGGATAGATCAAATTCGGATTGCCGGAATGGAATCCGCCGATTTGAGACTGAGCAACGCCAAGCTTGGCGGCAATACCCGACAGAGTATCCCCTGGCTGAACCGTGTACGTCCGACCGGAAGATGCCGGCGTACCGAGCTTCTGATTCACCAAAGCCTGAACGGCGTCATAACGACTGCCAAGTTTCTGCTTGCGACCATCGCCGTCGCCGAATTCACCACGAATCACGGCATTGGCGAGATCGTCATCAGAGCGTCCGGCGAGCGGATCGGAAGGTTGCGAAGGAGCAACATTCGAACCGCTTCCACCGGTCACGTACTTGTCGAATGTGGCGCCATCGCCATAGAACTTGTTCAGATCCAGATTTCCGCCATAACCCGGAAGACGACCGGTGGAAGAATACTGGCGAATGACGCAAGCGTAAGCGCCTTCGTTCCACGGAGTATCCTGATAGCCGGTGGGGGTCATACTGGCGTACTGCGCGATCCACAGACCGCAGTTCTGACGATTGGCAACCGGGGCAACCTGAGCATAGCGAGAAGCCGACGTATAAATGAGCGGAGGAATACCAGTACGAGCCTTCACCTGAGCGACAACCTGCTCAAGATAAGCCTCGTTACCCCAAGCAGAATTCTGATCGGATTCCCAATCAATGCAAAACAGACCTTTGCCCACCCAGTTGGCGCAGTTGTCGACAAAATAGTTCGCCTCGGCGACGGCGTTGCCACCTGAAACATAGTGGTACACGCCGAAACGTTTTCCCGCTTGGCGAGCCTGTTCAACCTGTCGGGCGCAATCAGGGGACACATAACCAGTTCCCTGAGTGGCCTTCGCAATTACGAAATCGGCAGGAACGGCGGCAAGATTGATGCCGGCCTGCCAATTCGAAATATCGATACCATTAAGAGCCATGATATCTCCTTTCTGTTACAATGGTCAAGCCCTCTGAAAGATAACGAGATAAGAGGCGTATGGCACTAGCTAATGTGGTAATAGCCATATCTTCCAGAGAGTCTGACCACCATAAAAGTGGCCAGGAAGAATTACTTCCTATTTTGAACGAATCAGGACAGGGCGAGCGTGTTCGATTCGTCAAGAGCGAGATCGCGCGCCTCTTCGATGGACGCGGATGAAGTCTTGAACATATTGATCACTTCAGTGATCGAAGGCAGAGTCGGAGTAGCGCTCGCGCCGATTCCATACAACTTGTTTTCAAGTTCCTTAAGCTTGCCCTTATCGACCTTGGTGGAATCAATGGTCACCTGAGCGGTGGCGGTCAGACCATCAACACCGGCATCAACCGGATCAGTGGTGACTTCCCAGCTCAGAGTCTGAGCCTCAGGAGAATCGTTGACGGTTGCATAGGCACGCTCGGATGGAGCTGCGGTGGCGCCGTAGATCAGGTGTAGCTTGTAACCGTAATTGGTTCCGGCGGTATCATTGCCGATCTTAGTACGGTACGAGAAACCAAACTTACGACGAGCCTGCTGGCCGACGGTGACACCCTTAGCCGGCGAAGCCTGACCGTCACACGGGGCGAACTCCGGCGGATAGGTGAAGGCCTCAATGGTGGCACCGAATTCCTCAGCGGAAGTCAGAGTCAGATACTTGATATTGTCAGCATACTGAGCAGAAGCTTCAGCGCCGGAAGGAGACTCGGTAACACCGGTCAGACCATTCCAAGCGACACCGGTTTCGTAACCGGTGCCATCCGCCTTCATAACAAACAGAACGCCATGATCAACGCCAGTCTCGTACGTGCGTTCACCAGTCTTATCCCAAACAAGAGCTGCCATGGGATACTCCTTTCAGAAATAGATTATAAATGAGTCGTGATGCAGATTTTCAGCGACATAATGTCTATCGAAGAGACATTTAGGAAGCATCGCGACTCGATCTGGTATGGTTGAATCTGGATCCTTTTCGATAACAATCACCTGATAACGTTTCTCATAAACATAAGGAGCATCATCGGCGAACTGTGTATCAGCGCTCGTCCGTGCATAGACGATCGCAGGATATTCAATTCTGGACGGAGCCTGAAAATACACATGCTCCGAGAAATTCGGTGTTACATTGCGAACATCGTCTGGGAGTTCCTCATAAGCTTCGCTCATGATGTTCTCAAGTATCTGTTGTAGCTCCTTACGGGGTCTGCTCATGATACTCGCTTCCCAGTTGCAATATAACACGTGGACGCTGGATCTGAACTGACGTGATTTTCCACAATCCGCCCATCCAACGCACATAACGCAACGCTTGCAGATGATCGTTGAAATACGGGTCCAAGATGATCGATATCGATTGATCCAATCGCATCGGTTCATTCACCTCGGACCCGGAATTCCAACGAACGGTATTGCGAACGACATCACCAGTGTATTGTCGTTCGACAATGTCATCCCGATAAACACCGGGAGCCGTCTTCACCTGTTCAGCGAATCCAACTGCTCCGGCAAATCGAGCCATCAGTCACCTTTCAGGCAGAAAGCCCTGGAAGCACAGCTTTACCGAACTTACGGGCCTTGCCTTCGGCAGTCAATTCGACCACAGAGATGACCTGGCCCTTGGTTCCAGCGATCTTCTGAGCAGCAGTGAACGCAGTCCATTCAGAAGTCGTCACCTGCTGGTCATATGCGATCGTCGGAGCACCATTCGCTTCGGTGACCCGATAATACAGGGCGTTGCCAGTTTCAAGATCGGGATTCACCGTCACCAGATACTCACCAGACATCGGTGTGACGCCAACTGTCAAGGTACCAAGCGTCGGCGCGGCCACCGTGATCTGGGCCTCACCAGTCACGTTGCTGCCATCCTGAGCGGAAGCCACGATATGGGCAAGGCCAGCAGTCTTTCCAGTCACGACGCCGGATTCCGATACAGAAGCGACGGAGTCCTCTTTGGAAGACCACTTGACATTTTGATTGGTTGCATCAGTAGGGGTAACCGTTGCCTTGAGCTGAGCAGTGCCTCCGATAACGATCGACTGCGTGGAGGGAGCAACCGTGATGGCAGTCACCTTCTTGTCAGTCGATTCGGGAGGCGTCACGCTTTTGGGGCAGCCTCAATCACGATCGCGGACTTCGGCTTAGTCAGAGCGGCGGACATACGAGTCTCAATCAGGTACTTGTACTGATTGTAATCGATGTCGAAGTCGTCGAACGACGTTACATCGCCACCACGATCGGTGCCGACGGTGATGTCACGAGGATCGACGATGATGGCCTGAAGGATGTTGTTGTTCTTCAGCTTGAAGTTCTCAAGCAGCGGAACCTCGACAATCTTCTGGACACCGAGCTCGAAGGCCAGAGCGGCGTCCGAATCGTACAGACGACGACCCATCTGATCACGCTGCACAGCGAAGCTGGCGTGCAGGGTCGGGGAAACATATGCGGTCAGGACGCCAGAACCCATGTAACCGACCTTGGACTGACGAATACGGTCAACCAGAGCGGTCTGGGTTTCATTCTTATCGCCCACGGAATGGATCACATACAGATCGTCATCGGAAACTACCGGACGAATGCATTCAGTGTTGATGTGATCCTCAGCGGAAACCTCACGGCCGTCACCGATAAGGATTGCACGAGCGACTTCCTCATCGAGCTGAATGCGCATTTCACGCATCAGGAAGTTCACCACGGAGAACTCGGTGATGTCGAGCACGTCATCACGGTCCACCTTCTGCTTCTTGTAAATGGTGGTCGGCGTGGTCTGACGCTTGTAGGCCGTGATCATTTCATCGAACTTGCGATGGTTATTGTTGCGGTCAAGCGTATAGCCCTTGGCACGAGCCTGATCCGGAGTCAGGTCAACATATGCGGACTTGATACGGGTCCACGGAACCTTGTGGACGCCATTCAGAAGACCGGCAACCCACTCGGTGTCGCGCTTGTACAGATCGGGCTCAGTGCGCTCGGCACGGGCATCCGGGAAGAACACGTCGATATTCTTGATGCCATAATCCTGGGCGTGCTGAAGCACGAACTTCTGAAGGGAGCCAGACGGATCTCGCTGGGCGGCTCGGAAGAAGTTCTCCTGAGCATGGACGAAATCAGTGGCGCCCTTCACACCTTCAGAATGCATAAAGCTCTGATAATCATCAGAGTGCTCGAAAGACGTAGCGCCTTCGGTAGCATTGTGTTCGAAGATATTCATTTCATCTCCTTCATCCGCCGACTGTTCGACGGTTTGCTGTTTATTGGATTGTTCGCCATCGGTCTTGGCCGATGTGGTCTTACCCTCATTCAGAGCCATACCGACAAGGCCTTCAACAAGCGCCTTCTGCTTATCATTCAGACTGTCGTAGATCTTCTGAGGATCCTCGTCATCCGACTCGGAATCAGTTTCTTTGGATTTTGCAGTTTGTTCGGCGGAACCGTCAGAAGCTGGTTCATCCTCTTTCTCGTGCTTCTCCGCATCTGCATGAAGCACTTCGTTCAGAGAATCTTCAGAGAATACCTCCGAAGGATCTCCGGATTCGTCACCATGTTCGATCTCGCACAGGAAATTGGCACTGATCGAAGACGGATCCTCAAAGGAATCGCCGTCATCGGAATGGCGAATCACGTTATCAATGGTCGCCTCCGGATTGGCTCCGGCAAACACCAACGATACCTCACGAATATTACCGTGAAGTACATCGGCACCGTTCTGAACAACCTTGTTTGCGGCAATCGACAACGACATCATATCGCCATGCTGAATGATACCTCGAGCAGCCTTACCTGCATTGGTATCATTCAGGTAGCCATATGCGTAGACACCGTCATCGCGATTTTCCAGCAATGCCTTACCAATTACCGAAAGCGGACTGGTGTGATCGTGCTGGAATACCAGCGGAACAACGGTACCATCCTGATCGGCGAATGCATCCTTACGAATGACTCGACCATCGGAGCAAAGCACGTCATTCTTCGTGGCATATCCACTGAAATCACTCTTATAACCGTCTACCATAAGGATTACTCCTTTCTTATATCTATCGTTTTGTCTGTTTTCGAGTTCTGGTTCGAGTAGCTTTTTTCGTGCTAGACTTCTTTTGCCGAACTGGTTTTACCATCGAAGAGTCATTATACAACTTATTGATTTCATTGTTCATGGTCTTCGAATATTGTTCGCGAGTCGTTTTTGCGAATTGACTATACTTCTTCTGAAAATCAGCTTTGGCTTGAGCGTTGGATTCTCGAAGACTTGCGATCTTTCGTCGAATCTGCGTGCCAAGTGTTTTCTTCTTATCAGCAGGAAGTTTCTTCATCTGTAGCTGAAGTTGACGTATCTGACTAGAGATTTCGGTGGAAGATTGATAGATCTTCTGATTGGTCGACTCTCGTTCCTTCTTAAGAACTGATTCTCGCTCTTCAGAAATCTGTTTTGAAACATACGCTTTGGCTTTAAGCCCTTCAGCATTCAATGATCGACCGTTGGTCTGACGACCTTTGAGTTTCTTGGTGCGCTCGTAATACTCATGAGCCTTTTGAGGGTCATAGTATTTAGAAGCATAATGCTCAAATTCGTCGCTCATTGTGTCTGCCTTTCGAGTTCATCAAGATCCTTGTCATTTTGATCGAATCTTGCGATCTCGGCATCATATTGCTCCTGAGTCATCGCATCCTCGTCTTCGGCATCGCCAAGATCAGATTGATCCGAACCCGAATCAGCCTTATTGAGGTTCTTATTGCGAAGCTCGTCAGCGGCCGGATCGTCGACTCGAGACATGCCAAGAACTGAACGGAATTCGTTCGAGGTCATAATCTCGTTTCGAGTGAACTTATCGGCAAGTTCGGCAATCTGATCAACCGGAGCCAGCTTGAATGGATCTCTGAAGAACTTAATGGTCTGTCCTTGAGATCGAGCTGTCTTTGTGAGGAACTTGGCATTCATCGCATCGCAGATCGACGAGATGATCGGTTCGATCGTACGATTGTGGTAATTCAACATTTCCTCAGAAGTAGCGGTGCCATTGGCAATGGCTTCGGATACGCCCAATTGGCCATACAACATGGTTGTCAGGTATTTGATCTGTTCGAGAAGATTGTTCTCGACTGATCGATTCAACTGGGTAATGCGTTCGGTGCCATCAGTATAGGCGATACCATACTTTGAACCGGTGAGTTGCTTCTCGATCTCGGAACGACGACGTTCGGCTTCTTTACGGCGAGCATCAGACTTAATCGTAAAAGGAAGCTGAAGAATCAAATCCAATTTTCCAGAACTAGATTGATCATCAATAGCATCCAAAAGATTAAGTTTTCGAATCAACCGCTGAAGGGTCGAATTCGGTTCATTCATGACCGAGTATAACGGATTCTCAACAATGGCCACCAGAGTCTTGGGGAGAATGAGTTCCTCTCGTTGACCGGAGATATCGTTATACACCGATACTCGAACGTGCTGAGGCATCCATGCAATGATTCTTCCAACCCTCAATTCATAAATATCATATGAACCGAATACATTCGGATTGTCAGATGTCTTCACTGGAACTGCCGCCGCAACACCATCATCAAACATCGTGGTTGTCAAATCATGAATGAACTGACGACCGGTTTGATCGATGTTGGCCGCAATGTTGAGGCAATCGTCCAAAGGATCCTTGATTTCCTCAATGTATTGACCTTGAGCATCCAGTCGACAATGTCGAATCGTTAGAGTCGACACGTCGAGAGCAACTCTATTATACAAGGCTGAAACAATGGATCGTTCATTTCCACCGGTGAAATAAGGCCGATCGGGATTCAACGAATACGATTGCCCAATATCAGGAATAAACCGTCCCGGAGGAGAAGAGAAAGCATTCCAGAATTTACTAATTCTTGCCAATGCAGTAGCCATATCAGTTCATCGCCTTCTTTCGAACAGCTTTAGCAACGAACTGGTCATTCAACGACTTTTTTCGAACTGCCTTAGTCACCGGCGCATGTGAAGACCAGGATTCTGGAATGAGTTTCTCCAATCCCAATGCTTTAGCGCGTTTCTCGATCCACGCTTTGGCTTTCTCCGGATCTTTGGAGCGACCATATGAACTAATAGCATTCTTCAAATCTTTTTCGTTGCGAATGGGAAAACTTCCATCAGGAAGAGCTTCCCCTTCCTGAGAAAGCTTTTTACGAAGAGCAGCCTTAAATTCAGCCATGATTCACCTCCTTATTCAAATGCATCTCGGTTATTCTTGAATGCTATAAAAGCATCCATCATAGCTGCGACGGCATCGATCTTGTCTTCTCGACGAGCCTTGTATAATTTCCGATTACCGTTAGTATCTTCAAGAGTCATACAGTTTGCCATAGTGAACGACATCAATGACTCATCAAAGAGCAAACGACGATCCTCAGCAAGTTTCTTCAACTCGCCAAGCGGAACGGATTCTGTTTTAGCACCTTGGATAACCTTTTCAATAGCGAAATCGCCATTATCTTGCGTCCATCGTTCAACAAATCGTTTTGCGTTGTATGGATCGTACCCAAATGCTCGCACGTCGTACTGTGAATCGATAATATGCTGATCAAGATCATCATATACCAGATCCATATCAAGAGTGGTACCCTCCATGATATGAAGTGAACCTTCTCGAATGAATTCCTCATACTTCTGTCGAGCAGCGGTGGGAAGTTTCGTCAAGGTGTACTCGGAAATATAGTTTCGAGTCTTGATACCGAACGTCTCTCCACGCAATGGGAACATGAACGTGAACGAACAGAAATCATCACCTTGCGAAAGATCGGCGCCAAGAGCGCACGGCAATCCCCAGAAATCCTTCTTGGTATGTGGAAGAGTCTCCTCATACGTGAAGAAGTAGGTATAGCCTTCCATAGGGATACCGAAACGTTTGGCCAGAATATCATTCCGATTGGCCGGCGCCTTCTCCGCTCGTTCGACGTCGTTCTGTAACGTTTCATACGTCACGGTGATGCCGATGTTCGGATTTGATTTCATCCAAGTTGAAGGATCAGCAACCTCTTTGACGTCATCCTGTCGATAGTAAAATATCGACGTATGATAGTCCTGATACTCGCCTTTCAGGATGCTCATAAGCTCGAGTTTGATGGTATCACCAACCGAGTTACGAACCGTACCTTCAGAAGACGTCGCTACGATCAACCAATCAGAACCACCTCGATCGGATTGCTCCTTCGAAGCGCCTTGGGCCAATGCGCCAACAACATCTTCACGAGTATCACCAGAAAGCCACTCGTCAACAGTAGCGATCTTGGGCCGAGCACCCTGAAGTTTATCAATGGACATCGGACGAACTTCAACAAGACTATTCGTCGGAAAATATTGGATTCCGACTTTTGTCGATGCCAGCATGACCTGATTACCGGTAACACCGCCGCTTCGTCCTGGAAGTTTTCCCTGCGTCATCATCTTGATCGCTGGTCCTGGAGCTCGCTGAATAGCGGTGCGAATCGGCGACATGATCTCATCAGCAAGTTTCATGGTCGGTGCCACGACGATACCAGTGGTAGTATTCGGATCACACAGCAGCATATATGCCTGCAAACATGTCGCATACAACGATTTGGCATTACCGCGGGAAACGATCAAATACTGTCGATTGATCAAACGCTTTTTGATACGTTTAGTGACGTAATGACCACCAGGACGATCAGTATTCGGAATATAGACCGATCGATCTACGAAATAGTACCATCCGAAAATCTGCTCACCCCATAACTTAAACGAATCAAGTAAATGAAGCGGAGAACCATCGGTTAAAACCAATTCGTTCTCGCAGAAATTCACCCAATGTTCAACAGCAGTATCATCGTAGTAAATACCAGGGTTTGCAATCATGGCGTCTATACGATTCATCTCCATTGAGATTTCACGACATACCGGAATGTCACCCGACACTACTTTCTGACGAAATTCACCATAATATCGTGGGGTCGCGGTGTTTGACAGCGTCATACACTACTTCTTCTTTTTCGATTTCGCATGTCGCGGTGTAGAAGGCGCGATCTTACTTTCGGCATACCCTTTGAGCGCCGTCTTAAGATAATCTTTGGCGATTTCTCTACTGGCATCAATGGCCATGGATTTTCCGGTATCCAGCATGAAATGAACGAATTTCTGACCTTTAGATCGCGACGCTTCTTTCTGCTGAGCCGTCAATCGATTATAGTTGGCTATAGCGTTGGATCGGTTCACCCAATCGTTAATCTCCTGAGTGGACATATCCTGAACCTTCATCTTGGAAAGACGCTGGTATTTCTCATGATCGGTCTCTTTACGAGGAGTCTTGGTAGTTTCAGCCGAATCTTTACGAGGAGTCTGAGAACTTTCGGCAGCGTTCTTTCCAGGATTTTCATCGGAATCGCTGTCCCAATCCTTCTTGCCGCGAGCGGCTTGAAGTTCTTTAGCCGAACGGCGACGACCCCATTTCATGCCAAGGATACCGAAATGTTCAAAACATTGTTCAACCGGATCAACGGCTTCAATATCTTTATCCATCGAATGCTCCTTCCGCATTGACGTTCAATCGCCACTCAAGCTCTTGAATCTGTTTATCCATAGATTGCACGAGGAATGAGTTGGACGGAGGATCGAACAGCAATCGTACTTTAAGATAAATATAAGTCTTGACACCATTCAATTGCGACACATCTGTTGTGAAATTTGCCCAAACATCGCTCTCGGAAGTGATCTGAAATCCATCCGACGGTCCGATGCCCAACTGATGCAAAGTCATCAGTGCTGAATTGATATCGATAGTGATCTCAGGATCGAACCCATTAAATGTCTCGTCTATACCAAGCATCTGCTTGATCGTGTTTAGGATCGAAGTTTGCAATAGCGTATTCATTGATCCTCATTTCACTCTAACGGTGACATCTTGTTCAAGATGCTCGTCGTTGACGTCATACTCAAAATGCAACGTATATATGTTGTTGGCAATCATTGGTTTGATCTTGGCCTTTAGCACCGTATAGTCGCTTCGGATCACTTGCACTTCGCAATCACCTGAAGCCTCAATATCGTCATCACTCATGAGAGACCATATGGCATTGGTCACCTCAAACATATGATGATCGGTACTGTTAATGGCAATGGATACCCTACGATCTTCGCCGCATAAGAACGTTTCTGATTCCAACATGCGATGACTCCTTCCGGCATCAGCGAACGGCAGGCCGTCTCGCATCAGATGAATGACATACGGATACAAGACAAGCCGGCACTTGGTTTGAGCCTTATCAACATACTGGATCTTCACGAATCCATCGAAATGACCTCTAGCTCCTCGATCATTCTCGGCCCATAATTCCATGTGCAGCAGATTCGGAGACCAATTGCAATAGCCGTACCAGTAATCCGGCTTGTCTTTCAGGGGTCGTAACGGTACTTCGACACCGTCAACTTCACCCCATACCCGTATGATCATGGTGTGATCCTATCAGCTGTTGGCGTCGGTCACCTTGAAGGTGAAGACGATACGGCCGCCGGCATCGACGGTGGTAGCGGACGCCTTGATGTCGGTAATCACCGGCTTGGTGGTATCGATCGTGACGTTGCGCACAACCTGCGTGGTCTTGCCGAGCGAATCAGTGGCGATGATCGTGATGGTGTGACGACCGTCACGATCAATGGTGATCTCCTTACTGAACGACCCGTTACTGCCGAGAGTGACGGCATTGTCGGCACCGCCATCGATCTTGATAACGACCTTAGAGATGGTTACGCCAGCGACAGACGCTGTGGCCGCACCTGCAACGGTGATGGTCTTGGAATTGGTAAGCAGATTGTCCGCCGGAGAGGCGATGTTGAGGGCCGGAGCCGCAGTCGAAATGGTGAAGTTCGACGTAAGTGTAGTACCAGAATTGCCATCGTTATCGGCGAATTCGAAGGTAACCTTGTTGGCACCATCGGCAAGATTCTTCGCCGTGTACTTGACGAGGGTCTTGCCATTATCGGCACCGGAGCCCGCTTCGATGGTGTAGCCATCGTGATCGCCGGACTTCAACGGAACGATAGTCTCGTTCACCTTCAGCTTGAAGGAGGCGTTATTCAGACCGGATCCACCATTATCGGTCACGGCGATGAGCACGTTCTGAGTATTGGCGCCAAGCACGGAACCATTAGACGGAGTGCGGATCTGACCCTCAGGCTTGGTCTTCTCAAGTACTCGGATCTTCAGCTGGGCACCATACGTGGCATCATTGGCATTGACACTCGCAGAGTTTCCAGCCTGATCTTCGGCGAAGACCTCGGCCTTATACACATGATCGGGCTGCCCATACGAAGACGTGGCAGGCGCCGTCGCTGTGGCTGTCCACAGCTGGGTCTGGGCGTCGTAAGTCGCCACGAGTTCCTGACCGTTAAACCGTACGACCGCTTTCTTGATATTAGACATTTTTTTTCCTTCTAATAAATCGGTAAACCGAAATTGATCTTCGAACCGCTATCATCATAAATGTTGACATAGTTCGAATCCTTAAGACCATCGTCGACGATCTTAAAGCTGAATATGATTTGTTGCCCTGATTCCACGGTATGAGGGGATGATACGACATCTATGATTTCCATTAATGCATACCCATCCTATGCGTGTGGTAATATTTGACAACTTTCGGCAACGATGCGATTGCCATCTTTTGTATCAAGACAGAGCCAAGAAATGTCACCGGTTTTAACCGTTCGCACTTCCTGATTCTGATCCCTGGTGGCAACCATGAAATTACACATGATGCCTAGAAGGATCGCTGAGATCAATGCCGACATTATTGCTGAAACAAACGCCACGATCTCAAACGTGGTATGAGTTTTCATGTTCACCTCCATGGTATCATATCATTCGGAAAACGTTCGTTCACGATCCGAAGTTGGTCTTTGTCGCCGTAGTGAATGGCGTTATGGGTTGCCAGAGAACACGAGATAAGAAACTCAGGATCAAGCATGTTGCGATCGGCATGTTCGATCTGATCAGGAGTCAATGGATTCATATGATGGATCATGATCTTTCCGGGTATCGGAAAATCATGATGACCTAGATCAAAACCATCGTCTCGAGTGATCACATAATCTCGAACATCGTACCATTCTTTCGAATGATAGAACCTCTGGTTCATCCATCGTTCACTGCCGAATGTCGGACGAGCGACAGTGCCATTCAGAGCGAGATACTCGAATCGATCTTCATAAGACTCGATCCGAATGAGTTCGGAATATCTCCGTATAATCCCATTCATGATCGAGCCTCGGTAACACCCGCTTGGTTCTGATAATGAGATCCAAGCTCATCCGATCCATAAGGACGATCAACATGAATATTCAACCTGAAGAAACACAGTTGTCCGATGAACATTCCAGGCTTCAATATAATCGGAAACTGGTTCTCGTTCTTGATCTCCAAGGTTATGGTGCCTCGAAAACCAGGATCGACGAAACCCGCAGTAACATGAGTCGTCAAACCGATTCGACCAAGCGATGACTTACCTTCAAAGCGACATGCCAGGTGATCTGGTATGGAAACCGCTTCGATGGTTGATCCAAGAATGAATTCTCCCGGTTCAAGAGCATAACCGTTTCGAATATCGAACTCGACCATCTCGATGCCATGCAGCGTTTTACTGTCGCCCATGATGGTATGAACTCTCGACCCCTCAATTTTGACAAAACGCTTGATCATGTGATCGAGACGAACATCATAGCTGCAAGGCTGAAGCTGATTATCATTGAATGGGTAAATCAGACCATGGTATTCGGATAAACCTCGAATGGTTCTGTCAGAGAGAATCATTCTTCGACCTCTTCCTCACCAGACGGCATGATATAACCTTGCA
>CYGL01000044.1_pt1 | contig 58106 bp, 85 predicted proteins | sample 485531 | NCBI WGS metagenome assembly CYGL01 (sample SAMEA3497897, study PRJEB9818) | human gut metagenome | reverse complement strand
TTGAGACTGACACGATTATGGAAGCGTTTTGCCCGGGGCAGATTACGTTGGCTGTGAAGGGTGAGGTGAGTAAGGTGAAGTGGGGGATGTTAACTTGCTGAAAGGTGCTAATGTGGAACTTAATGCTATGGCTTATGCTATTGGATATTACAGTTATGATGCAAATGTAACTAAAGGCAAGGAATATACTCTTACTTTATGTTATACACTTGGAGATGGAATAGAAAATATTACACCTACTTCTATGTCTGGTGCAGGTGCTTTAACTCCATTTTCAACGCACGGTGATAGGGTGATAGAATCAAAGAAAGTTGTTATTGAAGAATTTAATCCAGAATTTAAATTTCAGTTTTTTCAGTTTCCAAATGGCACCTATGGCTCTAAAGTACATTGGGCAGTTCTTACCGAAGGGGACATAGGTGTAACGCAGTGGATTCCGTCTGCAAGCGAACGGGGAGTGGGTATTAAGAACTTATGCTCTTTTAAGCGTATTACGGATGCGGGGTTTATTTATGCTTCAGACTACAAAGAAGACGGAACAATGTTAATTGATGCACCTGTTTTGCATAAAGAATCGCTTTTTGTTAATAAGGATATGTTTGGGTTAACTTATTCCTCTGACAAAAGATATTATATATTTGTAGACCATTTTACACCACAGGAAACTATTCCAAGTGACACGAGAGCTGTTTTTTTTAGAGTGATTTATACGGATGGTTCTTCTTCTGATATATCAGTATTTAACGATCACATAGAGAATAATTTCTTATTATCTAATAAGTCTATAAGTAGAATAATTGGTAGTTATGGAACAGGAGTAAACGTACGCATGCGTATTGGCGTATTTGAAACCAACACTCCTGTAACCTGGAGCCCAGCCCCCGAAGATCTTAACTACATTGCCAAGACCTACACCGACTCAGAGATAAAAGTTACGAAAGGGTTAATTGAAAGCAAAGTCTCCCAAACCGATTTTGACGCTCTCGGACAGGTTGTATCCAATCAGGGCACTGAGATTTCTCAGACCAAAACGGATATCAACCTTGTGTCAACGGTATCGGGCAATGCACGTTTGATTGCCCTTGCTATGAGTAAGGGGAAGATGTTGAATCGCGATCCGGAGTTTAGAAGCGGGATGAATAGCATTAGAGACTACAATAATAGTGGTAATGGTATGGTTGCAGTTGAAAGAGCGGCAGATATTAATTTGCCTAATCAATCCGGATATAAAATTAAAATTACGACGTCTGGGGCTGTACAACCGGGTTTGGGTGGGTTCTTTTTCGGAACTCAAACGCGCGCTAATGCCGTATTTATAACTCGCTTTATTGCATGGGTTCCTGTTGGATATAAAATTGAGTGGGCTACAAATGCTATGGGTAGCGGTGGCACATCGAAATGGCTCACTAACAATGTTGGCACTGGTGATTGGGAAGAATATGCGTATTATGTCAAGTGCGGTTCAAGTGGTACATTCTCTTCTACTAACTTCTTTTATTTAGCAGGAGGTAGTGGCAGTTTACCAGTCACCTGGTACCTTGCCTTTGCCACAGTCTACGATGCCGGCTCTATTGATGACACTCCTACAAAGGATGAATTAAAAACGGGAATCACTATTAAGCCGGGTGCTATCAATATATTCGGGAAAGATATCAGTATTGCAGGCATGGTTACTTTTTCCGGCTTGTCGGCATCCGAGCAGCAAAATTTCAAGGGTAATACAGGACCACAAGGCCCGCAGGGCCCCCAAGGTCCAACTGGACCTACCGGCGCTACCGGTGCTACCGGATCTATTGGTCCTATTGGCCCGCAGGGACCACAGGGATCTCAGGGGCCTAAAGGAGATGCCGGTGCTAAAGGTCCGCAAGGAGATAGAGGTCCGCAAGGGCTTCCAGGGCCACAGGGTCCTCAGGGTGCAACTGGTCCACAAGGACCTCAAGGACCGCAGGGATTCTTGGACGCTACCGCTATGCGTAACTTGCAGAATGATTTCGCAACGAAACTCGGATACTCTTCGTATGACCAAATGGCTTCGTATGCTACTCAGGGTAAAACAATTATCAATGGTGGATTGATTCGAACGAACTTGATTGATGCAACCGCAATCGTTACCAATGCCTTAGCGGCTGGTCGAATTACAACAGGAAATATCACCGTGACTGACGGTGCCTATCTTGGCGGCTGGGAGATTAAAAACAACGCCATATATTCTCGTAACGTAGCAGACGCTAAGATACAGCTTGAAATCAACGGCTATCGCTTCTTGCGTATAAATCAGTATGGAGGTGCAGCTACAGTAGGAAGTTACCCATTGATGGAGATTCGTAATGACAACCAAGACTGCCTCTCTCTGTCTACATACGGACAAGGAGGAAAGGCTTTGAGAATCATCGCAAACTCTGAGGGTGGACATGCAATACAGAGTCATGGATCGCATCTGTTTGGCCAACGTAATTCTGAGTCATGGAACGCTCCTGGTATTCTTTGCGGTGTTTATGTGTATGCTGGTGGTACTGGTAACCAATTTTGGGGGAATGGTTGTACAGTTGGTACAGTAAGTAATATATCAACCGGAAGGTACCGTATCTATCATAATTTAGGTCACACAAAATATTCGGCGATTATACAGGCCTCAGATGACAATGGATGGTGTTTTGGCATGGTAAAGAGTATTACTAGTACTTACCTTGAAGTGCATTTGGTCGATGCTAACCAAGGAGATAGAAACGTAAATTTCTACTTGTATTTAGTAGGTCGTAATGTCTGGTAAGTAAAGAGATAATTATTAAATCAAAATATATAGAGTATGAAAATAGATTTTAGAAAGATCGTGGTTAACGATATCGAAGGCAACGTCTTGATGAAAGAGGTTGAGAAGAGAGACTCTGAGGGCAACATTGTCGGGACGGAGAGAGTGATTGATTACAGAGACGTAAGCAAGGACTTAGGTAATGCTATTTATTTCAATGCGCGTGATATCCAGGAACAAGATTTAGGCCGGAAAATATATTTTGAAGGTGAAGTTGAAGTAGATGAATCTAACGTTGATTTGATTAGAGGATTATCAGCTCAGATTTTCTTTGCTTATATAAAGTTTCCCCTCTTCAAATTGCTGGATTCAGCTTTGAATCAAAACAAAGAATAAACTTATTATAAACTTAAAATTAAAATGTTATGAACGAAGAGATTAAAATTGTAGCTACTGATACAACAGAAGTAAAGAGCTTTGAAGGAACTTCTTTAAGTATTCCGACCGTTAAATATTCGATCAGATATACTTCAATCAATGGTAACAAACAGTCGATATTTGTCGGTGTAACCGATAATGCAACAGAAACGGTACCGAACGCTGATGGAGATGGCACACACGAAGAGATCAGAGAGGTGCAGTTGGGAGAGGTAAGATATGACCCGGTTCCAACTCCGCAGATAACTACTGTTAGTTTTATCTATACGAAGAACTTTGAATGTTATATGTCTGATATCCGTAAGATCATTGACCAGATCACCAGCGATAAGTCATAGTATAAAAAAGCCCACCTCACCTTCACAGGCAAGATAGGCTCACGCATTCACTGTTATTTTGGTTTTGATTTACAAATGTAGTATTATTATTTAAAAAGACAAATATGCAAGACAAATCAATACATCAATTCTCTCCTGGTTTGTTTGCTCCTGTAGCCGGAAGTTTCGTAATGGAAGCTATAGAGCACATGATCCCATGGCTGATTACTATGTTCTTTGTAATACTGTGTAATTTGGCTACGGGATGCAGGAAGAGCTTGTTGATGGGTGAACACGTGAGGTTTAGTAGGGCTTGGCGGGATACAATGGGTGATATGGTTACTTATTTTAGCTTTGTCATTATGGTGGTGATGATAAACGAGGCCAGTGGTGGAAGATATAACATTGATATATTTGCTTGCTTATTTGTCTGCTTTATCGAAGGTTGCTCTATCATATCGAATATTCTTAAGCCCAAAGGCTATGATTTTAATCTGATAGTAGCTATTGGGTTATTCGCTAAAAAGGTATTCAAGATAGAGAAAGAAGATTTAAAAGAGGTGATAACTAAAAAGGAGGAGGACAAAGAATGAATGATATGAAAGTTCTAATTGACAATGGACATGGCGAGAATACACCGGGAAAGTGTTCACCGGACGGAAGGTTGCGTGAGTGGGCTTATTCCAGGGAGATAGCGGATATGGTCGTTTTCGGGCTGAGAAAGCATGGTGTTGACGCGGAACGCATTGTGAAGGAGGACGTGGATGTTCCATTGTCTGAGCGTTGCAAACGTGCTAATAATATTTATCGCGATTCTCAAAAGAACGCTATTCTGGTATCCATTCATTGCAATGCGGCCGGTAACGGGACAAGTTGGATGAATGCCCGGGGATGGGGTGTATATGTCAGTGATAATGCTTCTTTTAATAGCAAAAGGCTGGCTTCTTCCCTGGCACAAGCAGCAATAAGTAAATGTGTGACAGTACGCAAACAGACTTCGGATGTGGACTATTGGGTGCAGAACTTGGCTATTTGCCGGGATACGAACTGCCCTGCTGTATTGACAGAGAACTTCTTCCAGGACAACAAGGAAGACGTGGAGTTCTTATTGTCGGCTGAGGGCAAGCGGACTGTGGCAAATATTCACATAGAAGGTATTATTAACTATTTAAATTCAAAGTAACATGGCTCTAACAGATTTAACTTTCAGCAAACAGGGTGAAGCTTATGTATCGGACCCTGTGCAACTTCAATCGGATGCAGGCCTTCATCTTGAATTTGCAAGTGAAGATAAGAATAACGTTGTCTCTCTGTTTCAGAGTATGACGAATACAAATTACGTTCCTTTCGGATCATATAACTATGTGGGTAGCACAATGGATGTTGCTATTACAGGAGTGATTCCCGGGATGTATATCAAAGTGCAGTCTATCTCACAGCCTACTTTGGCTAAAATTCTTGTATCGGAATGAAAGTTTCAATCAATCAGGTAAAGATTAACCGCGTTGGCATTAACACGGCTCAGGTTAGGGGAATACGTCTTGGATCAGCTTCAAAGGGAGGGCAAACTTCTCCTTTTCACCCGTCCCTTGTAGATTATTGGAACTTTAAAGGTAAGATCAACTACGATAAAGATAGGAATACTATCAAGGGAATAAAAGGTGAAATATTGACCGCGTATAACTTCGGTTGGAGCTTAGGCAGTGGTTATGGGTTATTTAAGGAGAATTACCTAACTTATCGTAAAGCGCAGAATGTATTCGTAACGGGTGATCATTCTATTACGATAATGAACTTTGTTCCGGCCAATAATTGGATACTTTTCAAATATGGAACTGAGCATTTAAATACTACAAGAGTAAGAGTAACAGGACTTACAGCCAACAACCAACTTGCTTATGGGTATTCACCTACTAATGATGGAGCAAGAGTCTTAATGGCAATTCCTTCGGATGGAGAATATGATTTACCTGAGAGTGTGGTTAATACTACATCTTACAATGTTGGTTTCATTGTACAAAATGCCTTAACTAAGAATGTAACTATTGAACAAATTCCAGAATATGAAGGAGCAATAGTTACTGATGGTATAGATGATTATTTGAAACTTGGTAAGGTAGGATATAAGGTGGGTACTATAATTATAAAATTTAAACCTATTAATATAAAACCCAATATTGTTAATTCTATATTAAATATTCATACAGATGAAGTAGCTTTACAATATGATACTTCTGGTGTACTTAACAACAATTTTACAACATATAAAAATTATGGAGAATATAGTGTTGGAACATTTAATATAGATAAAAACGCTGCAACTCCTCTTACATTAGGTTGTAAATTAAGTAATTCAGGTAGTCCAATGGAATATAGTAATGTAGCTATATATTCTGTTGCCATATATCAAAATGTTCTCACCGCTGAAGAAATTCAGAAAGAAATCAACGTCATGAAATATGGTACTCCAAATCCAGTGTTTGCATTGAACTTTGATAACTTTGCCTATAAAGCCGTTGATTATCCAGATTTTGCTACTGGCAAAGTTACAACAAATAAAATTGTTGTAGATAGCACAACTGAAACCTTTAACGGTGCTATTGCGGTAGCTATGAATCCCGAAGCAGATACCGGAGAGCCGATTGAAGTACCAGCTTATAAATTGAAAATTAGTGGAATGGATGCTTATAATATGCCAGAAGATTTTTATTTTATTGCAGTATTAGGAGCAAACATTTCTGGTAAACCAACTCAACAATGGGTTCAACAGTTTTCTAAAGATGGTATATATAATATACCTGCTATAACTTTAGAAGATAACATATATAATATATCAATAGCTGCAATGATAGGACTTGACAAGCCTATTGAAATAGAAGTTCTTTATGATAAGAATATCACAAAGAGCTTTCCGGAGAACAAACAAATATTCCCTTAAAATTAACAAGAAAGTTATGAAATACGTAATTGTAACAGTAGAATGGTGCCTGAATCACGGTGTTGTGGTCCCGGCACAAGCAAGAAGATCAGTTGACGGGTTGAAAGTTATCCTGCATGAAGATTATATCGATCCCATCTTGAGAGAAGAAGATGCCATGACCTCGTATCGGCATGATTCGTCCGAACTAAGAAGTATTTTGAGTGGTCCTGAGTGGACGGTTCCGCAAGAGGGGGTATTATGAAACGGTTGACATGTATCGTCTTGCTGATGTCGGCAATGTGTTTAGCCGGATGTAGGACAACTCAATACGTACCGGTTGAAACTATTAAGACTGAGTATAAGACAAGAGATAGTATTCGTCATGATAGCATCTATCAGCGTGACAGTATTTATGTAATAGACAGGGGTGATACAGTGTACACATACAAGGATCGGTATCTATATAAGTATTTATATCTTAATCGCATTGATACTGTGATTAAGACGGACAGTGTTCAGATACCTTATCCGGTTGAAAAGGCGTTGACCAGATGGCAGAAGGCAAAGATAGAACTTGGCGGATGGGCATTTGGCGGCTTGATATGTATCGCTATTATTTTATTATATATCTGCATTAAAAGGAAAGGAGGATAATATGAAATAATATTCTGATTTGCCGGTGGTAGAAGGCCGGCACAGGAAACACCATTAACAAACATTCTTTAGAGGCAAAGAAGTAAAAGAAAGCCTCACTACCCGTCATACGACTACCAATCAGAAACGGGCAAACATCGTGGGATCACTGTTAGGAGGCTTTCAAAGTTAAATAACAGTGCCTTCGATGTTTTGTTTTATAATCTAATATGTTCTTTAGCATGAAAATTGTTGATATGTATCAAAAGGTAGTCGCAATAGTTTGTCAGACAACAGGGATAGATGAATATTCAATGCTTCACAGTAATAGAGAGGTCTGTGTCGATGCCCGTTCAATACTCGTAAATGTTCTCACAGAAAAAGGAGTGACAGAAGGAGAGATATCGTATCTTACCGGTCTTACTCAGCAGTGTATAAATAAACTAAAGAACAGCTTTTCTTCAAGGCTCCGTAAATGGAGTGTCACAACAAATCTACAATCAGTTTACAACGAGCTTACAACGATATAATTTAAGTACAACGGATTTATCGTGTTCTTTGTGATGCGGTTAATATTGACCGTGTTATAATTGTATAATTAAATATGAGTGAAACAAAGACTTACGTATTCCCGGAAAGCGGGAGTGGTGGAGGAGGCAGTATGCTTGGTATGCTTGCCCCCTTATTGCAGAAAAACGGTCTTGACCCCAATTTGTTGCTTGCAATGAATAATCGTGGCGGTATGTTTGGTGGTGATGGCTCTTCTTTCCTTTGGATAATCTTCCTGTTCTTCCTGTTCCCATTGTTTGGACGCAATGGCTGGGGAAATAATGGAGATGGCGGAAACGGTGGCGGATTTGCTGGAGCCGGTATCCCTAACTTAATTAACAACGATGCAGGAAGGGAGTTACTTATGAGTGCAATTCAGGGGAACGGACAGGCAATCAACAATCTGGCTACTAATTTAAACTGTTCAATCGGTCAGGTTCAGAATGCTATCAATGGGGTGATGTCACAGGTGCAACAGGTAGGAAATCAGGTTGGTCAAAGCTCAATGCAGATTATCAATGCTATCCAGCAGGGTAACTGTCAGATCGCTCAACAGATTGCTTCATGCTGCTGCGAAAACCGTCTGGCGATCTGTCAGCAAACGAACACATTGCAAAATGCCATTAACGGTGTTGCGACTGGTCAGGAAAGAGGCTTTGCTTCTGTTGCATATGAAACTCAACGTCAGACTTGTGATCTGCAAAATTCCATCAAGGATAGCACACAACAGATTCTTGCCGGCCAGCGTGCGGCTGAAATGCGCGAAATGCAGAACAAGATTGATAAACTTCGTGAGGAGAATAGCACATTTAAAAGTTCTGCAATGACCTCTCAGATCGTCGGACAGGCAACGGCTCCTCTTGGTGCAGCTTTAAATGATTTGAGTGCTCGTCTTGCGAAAATCGAATGTAACCAGCCGGAAGTAGCGAAGGTGCCTTATAGTCCGGTTGTAGGGATTCCGTCTTGCGTTGCAGCTCAGTATGGTCTTTACAATGGTATTGGAGCATGGGGCAATTTTAATGGTTGGGGATAAAAGGAAGGAGGCATTATATGGCATTCATTAGTCCTTTTATCATGGCAAATAAGAATGGTATTCCAAGATTGGAAAGTACAGGTGTTACCGTAGGTACTACCAACGTACGTTTCTCTTTTCGGAATCATCCGTTCCTTTCTGCTCCATTTAGTGGATTGATTCTGTTCCGTTTGGCACAGCCGATCCCTGCCGGTACTACCGGTACATTGCCGGTAGTTTTTGATACCAACGGTGCTACTCAAGCACTGACTACGATTGCCGGCGCAGATGTTACTGCTTCGGATATTACCGGTACCGGAATTTATCTGTGCTACTACGAATCAGGTAGCAACACATTGCAAATTCTTACCGGAGTAGTTTAAAACAATGGGCGGGAGTAATCCCGCTCCTTAAAGAGTTTATTGATTATGCCTTTTCAGAATCTAAGAGTAAATAGTGAGTTTTTCATTTTGCATAGGGATGGTACTCCATATATAGAGGTCGGCTCTGTTTCCGGAGTATCTAATCCTGTTCCTGAGTTTATGCAGCAACCCCTTCCTTATGGACAACCTCCTAAGATGGTGGTTGATATAACTATCAAGGTAGGTGAACAGACTGTTACCTTTCAAAAAATACCTGCCATGTCTGATATTGCTGATGCAAATTTTCCAGGTGGAGGTAATATGGTAATATCCGGTTCAAGAGAATCTATGAATGCGGAAGTGGCGGCTATGCGAAATCGTTCTTCTGAGATATTAGGAAGTGTCGAGCATCATAAGTCTGTGATGGAATCATGTGATAAAATGCTCCAGGTACTTAATCCCGAATTTGCAGAAAGACAGAAGCAGGAAGCGGAGAACAAAGCGCTTCGGCAAGAACTTAGCGAATTGAAAGCTATGATGGCTGATTTCTTTAAGTCCTCTGAGAAGGCTGCAAGTAGTAACAATTCTAAAAAACAATAAGTATGATGATGATTGAAATTTCCGAAAGCAAGGTCGAGAAAATGTCCGACTACGCTGAAAAGATGCTTCGCTACGGTGGTAAGCTCATGCAATGCATAGAAGAGCTTTCCGAGGGTGAGGGCATGGGTGAACGCTGGGATGAAGATCGTAGATATGATGACGATCGCTATTTTGACGAAGAAACCATGGGTGAACGCGGTGGTTATGGCCGAGGTGGTAATTCTAATCGTGGTGGTATGGGTGAAAGACGTGGTGTACGGGGTACCGGACGCTATTCACGCTATCGCTAATGTTTAATTAGGGAGTAGTTTATCTGCTCCCTATAACCTTATTAAGTCATGAAAAGAGAACCTCTGGATATAAGAGATAGAAGACCGGAAGAAATGGAAGTATATCTTTCGCATTTTGGATGGCATTTCAACAAGAAAATGTGTGAATTTGCTGTTTCTTTAATGGAATGGAAGGGTCAGAACGGAGAAAAAGAAAAACTGCCTGCGATGTCTAAGGACGAGGTGGACGCACTGTTAACTAAATACGGTGTAACTCTTAAAAATAAGATCGGTTATGACTACGTATATGTAGCTAATATGTGCAAAGCCGATTTTCTTAAATCATCTGTTCCGAACGAACAGTATCAAGCATTGTATGTAAAAGACACGATTGATGATCCTGACGCACCTGATGGAACAACGATGCGAAGATGGTATGTTACAATGATTGCGGCTGGAATACCTATAGAGTGGGACGAAATGCTTTGATAAATGATAAGGCAACGGTTTATACTATCCAAATATGACTGGAACTGCATGGTGTATTACGCAGTAGATACGTATTACACGGAAGAAATATTGGATTATATGCACTCTATCGGCTGCGACGGTAATATGCTCCGTACTGCGTACGATAACATAAACTCCGGCAACCTGAATACCGGAGTTACTTACTCTAATTTCGGCACCCGGGAAACAGTAATGGTTATTGCCCTTACTTCGTCCCCAAAGGAGTTTGCTAAATCATGGAGGCACGAATGTGGACACATGGCTACCCATATATGTCAGGCCATCGGCATAGATCCGTACGGTGAAGAAATACAGTATATCGGTGATGATATTGTTGAAAAGACGTGGGAATATGCAAAGTCATTATTATGTGAGTGTGATTGCTGTAAAAACAAGGTCAAACATTTAATACGTTAATTCATGAAAAATAAAGAAATTAAGAAAGCATTGAAGAGCGATACTCCTATTAATAGTATGTATGCTCTTATTCCGGGTGGCAGGATGGGCGCTTTCAAAAAGTTTGCTGCCCGTTTTGGTTTTACTGAAGAACGGATAAAATCAGTTCTTGACAATGAAAAACGATAAGCTGGACATATTGTTGGAACAAGTCGATGATCGGTACCATTCCGATTTTTGTAGACTTCTGTTGGTTATGTTATGGAACGTTTAGAAGAAATCTTTGACCGTATTATATCTACATTGATCGATATCGTCGATTCTGACATTCCGTATTGCGCTTTCTGTGCGATATTGGCGAGGGTGTATTGGATGTTGTGAAAATGTTCTATTTTTCATGTGGTAAAATTATAATCCCCGTAATTTTTCTGACTAATTACTTGATTTTAGTTCTGTTTTTCATCTTATGAGATAAAATAGGCCTTTTTGATTATTCTCAATGTATATTTGACATTTCTGAAATTATTTATATTTTTGTAATGGCGATACAGTTTGAGGAAACGCATGAAAATATTAAGTATTTCCATAGAGTTGGGAATATGTAAACAGTGCCGAAAGATCCTCAAGCGTTCGGTACTGTTTTTTTATATTCCCATGTGTGAAGGGGCACATTACGAAAATTGTATGAATGATATTCAGATTTTCAAAAATGAGCAATTTGGCGAAGTCCGAATTGTAATGAACGAAAGTAATGATCCTTTGTTTTGTGCAAAGGATGTAGCGACTGCATTGGGCTATTCTGATACAGCTGATGCAATACAAAGGCATTGCAAATCAGGCAAAAAGGTGTTTTACCCACATGGCAATGGAATTGGTGGTACTAATATGGTATATATTCCAGAAAAGGATGTATATCGGCTTATAATGAGAAGTAACCTCCCTAATGCTGAACAGTTTCAAGACTGGGTGTGTGATGAGGTATTACCTTCAATACGTAAGCATGGTATCTTTGCGACCTCTGACTTTATAGAAGAGGCCCTAAATAATCCTGATGCCATGATAGCGGCTCTCACGAAATTGAAACAAGAACGGTCAGCACGCATTGAAGCAGAGAAGCAGGTAGCTGTTCTTACTCATGTAAATAAAACCTATACATGTACGGAAGTTGCCAAAGAATTGGGACTTAAATCGGCAATTGAACTTAATAACCGTTTAAAGGAACTTGGTGTGCAATACAAAGTTAATCAGACGTGGGTGCCATATACTAAATACGCTACTCTTGGCTGGTTTGATATAAAGCAAGAGGTTGCTGACAATGGCCATATTATCTACCATAGAAAGATTACCGGAATAGGGAGACAAGGTATCATCAATCTTATTAATCCTTAGTTCTTCAAAATATTGGCAGCTGTTGACACACTGTTTCAACATATTGTTTTTTCTTTGTTCGTAAGTCTTTGTATAATAGAATGTTATTGTTAATTATCTTACTCCCAAACAAGGAGAAGCGTTAATAGTTCGGATTTCTTCGGGTTCACAAAAAAGATAATCTGTTTTAACTATGTTTCTGTTTTGTTTAATGTTGACTATCAGTGTTTTATTGCGTAAAAGGCTTTAGTGGAAGTGATTTTCCGCTTTTTCTTTTCAATCGTTATACTTGCTACTTTTGATTTAAAACGCTACTTTTGTTTGCAGTTGTTTCAACATTGTTTCAACATAACTAAAATCATATACTATGGCAACAACATTCAGAATAGAGGTATGCTCTTCCAGAAAGAGGCAAGATGGAACATATAATGTGAAGATACGGGTGACTCACAATAGAAAGATAAAAAGGATAGCAACATCGATCTATGTGAAGAAGGAAGATATGACGAGAGGGATGAAAATAAAAAATCAATCAATCCTTGACGAGCTTAATAAGATTATAGATTCATATCGAGCCAAATGCAATATATTATCTTTGTCTATCAATTCCATGTCAATTGAAGAGGTTGTAGAATTTGTAACCAGAGTAGAGGAGGATAAAAAAGACATTGATTTTATACAGTTTGCCCGGGAACATATTGAAAAAATGGATGCAGAAGGAAGAAAGGGTACCTCTTCTAATTACAAATGCACTATTAAAGCAATGATAGAATTTACCGGAAGGGAAGTAATCGGTGTGTCTGAGATAACTTATAAATTCTTAAACGACTTTTCTAAATTTATAATAGAAAAAAAAGAGAAAGCCAACAAAGAAGCTATTGCAAAGGGAAGGAGAGTAACATCAAATTGCATGTTATGCAAGTATACGTCTTGCATTAGGCATCTATATAATCAAGCAAAACTAAAATATAATGATGAAGAACGTGGAGTGATAAGAATCCCATGGGCCCCATTTGCTAAATTTAAAGTACCACGGGAGGAGGTGGCTAGAAAGAGGGCGATACCACCTTTTATAATTAAAATGATAGCAGATCTGCCATATAAATACAGGAGTAATATGAGAAAAAGCATAGAACAGAATTGCCGGTATAATTTAGCAAAGGACTGTTTTATATTATCTTTCTGTTTGATAGGAATGAACTCTGTCGATTTATATAATTGTGATGAATTGAAAGACAATATGATAAAGTACTTTCGTACAAAAACAGCTACAAGAAGGGATGACAAAGCAGAGATTCATGTAAAGGTAACCCCATTCATAAAAAATCTGATGGAAAAATATGAAGATAAGACAAAGCAGAAAGTTTTTCGGTTTAGCAGAATGTATGTAAATCACACCTGTTTTAATTCTGCTATAAACAAAGGTCTTAAGGAAATAGAGAAGGATATCAATGCGGAACTGAAACGAATGGGGAAAGATATAGTGATAGATGATCTTGAGTTTTATGCTGCCCGTCATTCATGGGCAACTATAGCACGCAATGATTTGAAAATTGATAAGTATGTAGTACATGAAGCTCTAAACCATGTAGATAGCAAAATGAAAATCACTGATATTTATATTGAGAAAGATTTCACTATGATTAATGAAGCTAACCGGAAGGTAATCGATTATGTTTTCAATAATCAAATGACGTAAATGTTGTTAAATTATTAGTTTTATTGGTTAAATAACTGTTATTAAAAAACAAAAGTAGCGTTTTAAAACAAAAGTTTGAGAAAGCTATTCATGAATTAGCGAAAGAACTATGTACAGTTCAGTTTTGATTAAAATATCAATGACTTTTGTTTGACGACATTTTCTGTACATGTCATCGGAAGATGATTATTGCGAGCCCGGGATGATATTTCCGGGCTTTCTTTATTATATTAGGTCAAGACCAGGACGATGACTGAAGCGTGATAACAAAAGGCATATAAGCTCCTGAGAAAAAGAATGTGCATGAAATAATAAAGCCGGGCTAATTACAGTCCGGCTTTTCTGACACTATATAGTACAATCAACGTTCTCAATTCTTATTTATTCTTTTCTATTTTCATTGGAATAATTCGTTTGCTGCCGAATCTTTCATTTAATGTAGGATGAACTTGTTCTTTTAATTCATTCAGTTCTTTACGTAGCTTAAAATACTCGTCTGTTAGGGTAATCAGACGCTTTAATAATAATTCATACATCTCCATAGCTTAAGGATTTTAATTTGTTATTTATATCTTGAGAATCGTTTAATATAAACACTTTCGAAAAATGAAAGTTTGAGGAGGAATGTATGTTTCTCAGCATAAAAAGTATGATTTATTCTTAGGAGGTTTCAGATAAAGATATAATTTGTTTTGTTTTTGAATAAATATGATGAAATTATACAGCTTCTTTTGTGGCTGCTTCTGCTTTGAGGCGGGCATTCTCTAATTGAAGGACTCTAATTTCCTTGTCTCTTTGAGACAGTAGTTCTTCAGTTTGACGGGTGTATTCTTCCAGTAGTTTTTCATAATTTGTTTTATCCACTTTAGAATTTGATCTGAACATACTTCCTTCACCTCGTAATAACCATTCTGAAGAAATAAATTCAAATTGGGTTAGTATTGATTCTAATATACTATATTTAATATCACTATCTCTATTGAATATATTAGAAATAGTACTTTGAGGCATAGATATGCGTTTCGAAAATTCGGTATCAGATATATTTAAGTATCTGATTATCTCTTTAATTCGTTTGTTTATAGCTCTCTCCATAATAGTATCATCCTACGTTCTTAATGCTTTCTTTGGCTTTTAATATTGCGTTTTCTAATTGTAATTTTCTTATTTCATTGTCTCTTTCAGATAACAAATCCTCTGTTTGTTTAGTATATGCTTCCAATAATTTTTCGTAATTTGTTTTTTCTGAATCAGAAGAAGATTTAAGCATTTTGCCAGTTCCAAGCAAAAGCCATTCTGAAGATATTAACGGGTTGGCTATAATAATCTTGTTTAAAGTTGAATATTTAGGTTCTGAATTGTTTTTTACGCAGTCTCTTAAGGAGGTTTGAGCAATGCCTATATGCTTGGCAAAAGCTGTTAAACTTAGACCTGTATATGCTATTATATCTCCAATACGTTTATTTATCTCTCTTTCTGTTGTTTTATTATCATCGATATACTCTATTTCTTGATCTTGTATCATATTGCCAATACCTGTTAATATCCAAGAGATATTTAAGTCCGGAAAACGTAGACTTATAGCCTTTAGTTTTTCGTCTCCAATAGATTTTTTATTTGGTTTATATAACCATTTGAGAGACCGCATGATTGCTCAAACTGATTTATTCGTATACCTTTATATAAAATATACTCTTTAATTCTCTTTGTAATAGGGCTTTCCATAATTCGTTTATTTATATTAATTCTAAATTAGATTTTTACTCTATTATTTTTAGAGTTTTATTTTGCAATAATAGAGTTATACTCTATCTTTGCATCATCAAAGTCAGTATCTCAGTACCGATTTCCAAATATACAAAAGAAATTTGAAAAATCAATTCTGGGGGACAAGTCTTAAAGGAACTTGGTAGATTTTGATAGCGCTCTTGCATCAGTTTACAGCTTCTCCTTTTTTAGTGAGCGGAACTCTACATTCCGGATGCAGACATGTTGGACATCTCCGTGTGAAGATGCACGGTACCGTACAATGGGGCAATCATGCAACTGCCCGAGGGGAAACAGTACGATGGAGTACCCGGCATGATAATCGTGAGCGTAATGCGCTGCTTGTAGGTAATGGGAAGCCTTTCACGATGAAAAATAATAATCAGCACAGATTTATGAACTAATGTAAAGCGTCCGATACAGTCCTAAATGAATCGGTATAAAGTATGTAGTGTTTGGGGCGGCTACACACGCTTAACAAGATATACGAGATCGCCTCGCGTCAGTAGGCGGATTTCCTTCCCGTAAAATTCGGGCGAAGAAACGTATTGTTGCGTTGAAGGAAACAGATAAAATAAAGTATGGGCGGTTAGCTTATCGGTTAGAGCTTCGTGTTGCGCAACCAATTCAAAACGAGTGAGAAAGGTTCGACTCCTTTACCGTCCACAATCCTGATAGTAATTTAAAATCATATATAATAACTATGAACAAAATAAGTAAAGCAGCTTTATGCGTGTCGGCAATAATAGTATTATTGGGATATGCCGGAAGTTTTGAATATGCGGAAGAGATAGTGTACTCTCTTACTGAAAAGCAATATGAAGCGATAAAGAATGATTTAGGAGGCAAAGCAAGTGATAAGCAAATAGCAATGAAATATCAAGAAAATAAAGAATATTATGACTCGATTAAGTAATAAGGAGAAAATTAATAATACAGAAATGATACCTTCAAAAGACAAACCGATCAGTAAAACGATCAATAACATGAAAGTTGGGGATGTAGAAAAGTTCCATATCTCTAAGAGCAGATCTGTTAAGAACAGAGTCTATGACTATAATATTGAGCACATTGAAGAGGGCTTCTTGTGTAAAACGTGTGTCGAAAGGGACAAATTTATTATATGTGTGAAAAGAGAAAAGTAAATATACGCCAAGTTCCTTTAAGACTTTGCGTGTTAAGTAGCCTGTGAAGGTGAACATTGTGAATCGTTTTTAACTCGATGTCAGTTTTGCGGCTGACAGGGCGGTAAGTATTCTAGGTGAAACGCTGCATATCAGAAAGACAGGTTCGAATCCTGTACCGTCCACGCTCGCGAGGGTAGTTTATTTATTTAGAATTTTAGATTTAGATTATCAAGTCCTGCATCAGGCGTGATGCAGGCATTTTTCTTACCATGATGTTTAATTTTTATATAATATACCAATGAAAGTGACGCTGGATTTATACCAATTGAAGAATATAATATCTGATATGGTGCAAGTAGGGTATATGAATGCGGTGAAATGCTACGAACCGACAAAAGATAGCATCAGTAGGAGAGAAGTGGCCAGATGGTTTGTCAATATGAATTTGGATACCGAGCTTATACGGCAAATGGAGGATGTGGGGTTGATCAAGGGTAAACGAAAAGGTTCCGGCCGAAATTCTCCTATCTATTATTCGAAAGCGGAAATAAAGCAAGCTTTATGTACAATACAAATGAATAAGTATATTAACGTATAGATATTATGACACAATTTGAATTAGAACAGGGCTTAAATGCTCTTCGTAAAGACCTATTTGCAGCCGATAGCATGGATGAAGCAACAGCCTGTAGAGTTTACAACGTAGATTGTAAGGCTGATATTATCGAGGTGATAAAAGAAGAAATTGCGACTTATGAAACCATCCTTTCAAGGTCTGTTGTGGTTGAAGACAGTGGTATGGATTATGATGCTCTTTGTGAAGTTCAAGGATTGAGCCGATACGCATAATACTACTCTTATAAAAGGATGAAAACAATTATAATTATCTTTTAATTCATATAGTTATGGACGGATTAAATTTATATCAAAAGATACAGGCTGTTTCCAACGAGGTAAAGAACATCGAAAAAAATATGACCGTTGGTGCTGGTAGTTATGCCTATAAGGCTGTCCAGGATATAGATGTTACTCTTTGTGTGAAAGATGCCGAAACGAAGTACGGTATAGTAAGTATTCCAGTTAAGCAAGAATTGATTAAATCAGAGGTGATAAGGACTATAAAAAAGAAAATATAGAATCTATCACTTATGCTGATATCGTTAAGATGACTGTAAGGATCATCAATCTTGATAAACCAGAGGAATATATAGAGGTTGAAAGTTTCGGGCGTGGGCTTGATAGCGGAGATAAGGGATTTGGCAAGGCTTCTACTTATGCAAGAAAATATGCTTTGCTAAACGCATATAAAATAGCAACGGGTGAAGATCCGGATGACGTAAAATCAAAGGAGATGCTTACGATGAAAACACTTGATGAAAAAAGAGTTATAGTGAGCAATTTCTTGTTATCTGACAATAACAAATGCATCAGTTTTCTTCAGCGGTTCAACAAAGGATCTATTGAGGAACTTGATGCAAAAGAGATTGAAATGATTTATGATGGTATGAGAAAGAGAGGTATTGTATGATAGAAACAATGTATATAGGAAGTGGAGATATTCATGCATTATTATCAGGCAAGAATACGAAATCTCACATCTCTCTTATGCAGCGTTTTGTAAGTGGTGAAAAACCTTATTATAATGCCAAATGCAGTCCTATAGACGCTCTTAGAACCGGTGCTATATTAGAGGAAAGATTTCTTGCTTTCTTGCCTATGTGGTATTTCCCTCAATATGTCGTTCATTGCAAAGAAATGGATGTATTCAAGGCTTCTCTTGATTTTGCAGAGATAAAAGAAGGAAAATTGAATGATTTCATTGAGTTGAAGACTGTTTATCTAAACGATTATGTCGATAACATACAGCCTATAAAAGGGGATAACGCCAAGTTACTTGACTATCTCAAGAAAAAGCATAAATCATACTACAATCAAGTACAGGAGCAATTGTATTGCTCAGGGCTAAATTCATGTACTCTTACGTTCTTATGTGTTAATTCTTATAACGATGAAGAGAATATTCATAGAAAAATATCAGAAGATGATTTTACGAAAGTGAGGATTTCAAGAGATGAGCAAACTATAGAATATATTAAAGAAAGAGGAATGATATTTCAACAAATTAAAGATTTTTATACCAAATAGATTATGACAAATAAAATAACCGGACGTATTTTATCTATCAGCAATACCGTCCAAATCCAATCCAAAAACAGTGGAGCTACATTCACTAAACGGGAGTTCCTGTTGGACGCTACCACCTATGATCCTTATACCAAGGAGCGTAGCGAGTATGAAAATATTATTCCCTTAGAGTTCTCAGGCGATAAATGCACCGAACTGGACCGTTTTAAAACCGGTGATGTTGTTACCGTGTCATTTGTTCTACAGGGGCGTTCCTGGTCTACTCAGGACGGGGAGCTTAAACGTATGGTGTCCATCCGGTGTTATAAAATAGAAGCGCGTGGCGGTGTATCGCAATCCCCACAGAATGCACCAGTACAACAACCAGCACCACAGCCGACTTATCAGCAACCGCAGAACTTTCCGCCACCAGTTGATGCAAATGGTAATGCAAAGGACGATTTACCTTTTTAGTATATGTTGTTCGATTTGAAGAATGAATATCAGATACCCAAATTCAAGGAGTATGTAAACAAGCTGTTTAGTGAACGTGCGGTGGTGGAAGTGAAAAAGAAACTACCTAACCGCACGCTTGCCCAAAACAGCTATTTACATCTTCTTTTAGGGTATTTCGGTAGTGAGTATGGTTGCAGCCTTGACGAAGCCAAAATAGACTTCTATAAGAGGACTTGCAACCGTGATTTATTTGAACGTAAAACGGTCAACAAGAAGGGCAAGGAAGTAATCTACTTGCGCAGTTCAGCCGAACTGACAACAGGTGAAATGACCCTGAGTATTGACCGCTTCCGTAATTGGAGCGCATCGGTGGCAGGTATCTATCTGCCAGCTGCAAATGAACATCAAATGCTGATTTATGCCCAGCAAGAAATTGAACGTAACAAAGAGTTTATTTAGCTATGGAAGATTTATTCGGAAATGAGATAAAGCCAATCAAGATATACAACCGTGATAGTGCCGGTAGATTTTCTGATGAAAAGACAGCGAAGTATGAGCGTGCTTTGAAGGATGCTGGCAAATACAAACAGATGTATCTTGCTGCTCAATCCCGAATGAAAGGAATGGCTAATATGCTGAGGATGAAAGAAGAACTAATTTCTAAAATGAAAAATAATGGATAAATTTTTAGGTCAAGAAATCCCCGAAAAGGAAAGATGGCAGTTCCTACAGGACAATGCCGATGCAGTGGAAGAGATTGGCTATACACATCGGTTTACACCGGATGAATTAGCACAAAAGAAAGAATCTCTTGCTGAAACCTCAATCAAAATCAATGATATTGAGATAGAGAAAAAAGAAGCTATGGAAGCATTTAAGGCTGAATTAAAGCCTTTAAATGAAAAAAACAGGAACTTCTTGAAAACATAAAGAAAGGCTCTGAATATGTTGAAAATGAAGAGTGTGTGAAGATTCTCTATCATGAAGAAAAAATGGCCGGGTATTACAACAAACTTGGTGAGCTGGTTTATTCCCGTCCTATCATGCCGCAGGAAATGCAAAGAACTATTTTTAATATTAATCGTAAAACAGGAACAGAATCATGAGCGAAAACAAAATCAACTTGGTTGTGCCGAAAGATTATAACGGCAAACCTATCGAAGTAGTGTTAAGAGAAGGTAAAGCACCCGTAGCACTTGACCCGAAAGAACCGGAAAGAGTGGTTATCAATGGAACAATAGACGCACCTTTCAGATGGTTAGAGAAACGTGTCGAACTGATTAATCAGAAAGAGACGAACATTATCGTAAACCGTGATAAGATGGGGCTGGCTCTGACGATTGATGAAACCAGCTACTATCAGACAGAAATCAACGGCATTTTGCAGCCTTCAAAAGAAATGCTGGAGTTCGGCATCAATACAGATAAGAATTGGGAACCTATCAAATTGTCACAGTTTTTGAAGATGCACCGAGCTTTCTTTACTGACAAGTCGCAGAACATGATGCTTGTTTCTACTTTGAAGAGCTTCAAAGCAAAGGTAAACCAAGACATTGAGCGTAGTAAAGAAGAAAACGGAAGCAAAGTGGATAATTACTCACAGGTGGTTGATTCCAACCTTCCAAAATCTTTCAAACTAAACATTCCTCTTTTCAAAGGTTTTGCCAACGAAGAGATAGAAGTTGAGATTTACGCTGATGTGGACGGTCGTGATGTATCTCTTTCTCTTGTGTCCGCTGGTGCAAATGAAGCCATTGAAGAATACAAGAACAAGGTGATTGATGAGCAACTGGATGCTATCAGACAGATTGCACCAGACATTGTAATCGTTGAGGTGTAACAATGAGAAAGCACATTTATTTAATTCTGTTTCTGGTAGTCGGAATATCTATCGGAAACAGAATATTCAATCACCTCAACGCTTGGCTGGGCGTGGTAATAATATCAGCCACAGTGATTTATTTCGTTTATAAACTAATTAAAAATTTGAAGAATGAAAAGATTGATTAATCTAATGCTGGTCTGTATGACCTTAGTGGTATTTGCTTCATGCGAAAGAGTAGCCCCTAATTATGCCGGTGTTCTAATGGAGAACTATGGGAAGCAAGGAAAAGAGGATTTTAAGGTAGTGTCCGGTAAAGTTTCCACTTGGGAATGGGGCACCGAATTGTTTCAAGTTCCATTGTTTGACCAAAGAGGGGAATTTGCTGAACCTGTCACATTGAAGGCTGCTGATAACACTGAATTTAACGCACGTCCTACTTATTCTTATAAAGTTATCAAGAATAGAGCTATAGATGTTGTATTCGATAACAAACATATAGATAAAGCTGATACAGAATCAGGAAAAGACGGGTTTATGCAAAGCCTTGAAGATAATATACTTGAACCTCGTATTTATGATTTAATCAAAGAAGAAAGCCGTAAGCACAAGACAGACAGTTTAATGGCTGACGGTGGTTCTCTTCTTTTTGAAAAGCGGTTGGAGCAGATTGTGGATAAAGAATTTGAGAAAAGAGGGCTTCAATTGCTGACTTTTTCTGCACAGCTTGAATTTTCAAAGGCTGTGCGTGAGAAGATTGATAGTCGTAATGAGGTGAATACCAATATATCTGTATTAGACCAGCAGATTGCAGAGCAGAAGAAACGCAACGAATTGGAGCAATTAAAAACAGAACAGGCTTTAATTACTTCAAGGGGTTTGACTAAAGAAATCCTATATAAACAGTTTATCGACAAATGGGATGGGGAAACGCCAATTTACGGAGCTATTCCCGATTTGATTAAGTTACAGAAATAACTTTGTTAACCTGCCTGCTCAGTCTGTGAAGATATGGCGGGCAAACATGGATAAGTGACAGAATGGTATTGTAAAGAGGCATGCTACACCTCGAAAAACAAATGTAGTGCTGCTCGTAAATAATGCTGATTGGTGGTTCGAGTCCACCCTTATCCTCCCATTTTACTAATTAACATGAATATACGATGAAAACATTCGAAGAACTGAAAGAAGACCTATTAACCCGCGCTAAAAATGCAGGAGAGTGCCAAAGAGGTTATGCAATGGGATTAATAAGCGAAACTAAAGCTGACTTACTGATAGCTATTACCGAAAATTGGTTTTGGGTATTTAGGGACGAAAAAATAGTTGATGCTGAATACTTGGAAGATAATTTTACCGAAGAAGAATTATTGCAAGCTGGTATTTACATCCGAGGCATACATAAGGTTAAAACTTCTTCATTTGCCTTCGGCAGCGCAACGGTGAAAGCCTTCGACAGCGCAACGGTGAAAGCCTTCGGCAGCGCAACGGTGGAAGCCTTCGGCAGCGCAACGGTGAAAGCCTTCGACAGCGCAACGGTGAAAGCCTTCGGCAGCGCAACGGTGGAAGCCTTCGGCAGCGCAACGGTGAAAGCCTTCGGCAGCGCAACGGTGGAAGCCTACGGCGATTCTTATGTAGAGGATTGTATAGGGAATATACGTCCCCAGTCAGATTACGCCATAGTTAAGGACTATTATAGCCACAAGATATATATCAAAAAGGGAAATTTGAAATTATTGAAGTATAAGATAGTTGGTGGTATGGCGGAACAATGAGAGACGCTAATTGAGTACTGTTAATCGTAAAGTGAAATTCTTTGCTAAGTGTTAGATACGTTGAAACTAAAACCTGACAATTCGTATCAATCCTATCATGCAGGTGCAAGTCCTGCTACCACCACAAACTAAAATTATAAACAATGCCATACTACATAAAAAGAGCCAAGGCTAAGAAGAAAGACAAGCCTTTACCTCTGTTTGATAAAGTAGGGGTAACAGTAAAGAAGAAGCCGGATTTGAAAGCTAAGCTCGACAAAGTTTTCAGCTTATATATTCGTCTAAGAGACAGCAAACCTTTTAACTACAGATTCTTTAAGTGCATAAGTTGTGGTGAAATCAAACCTTTTGAAAAAGGAGATTGCGGTCATTTTTGGTCAAGAAAGAACATGAGTTTGAGGTATTCTGAATTAAATTGCTCGTGCGAATGTTCTTTCTGCAACAGATTTAAGGCTGACCATCTGATTGGCTACGAAAAGAATTTGATTGCTAAAATAGGTAAGCAAAAGTTTGATATGTTGGCGGTTCAAGCTCATCAAACAAAAAAGTATTCAGATTTTGAACTTCAAGAACTTATCAAATACTACCAAGCGTTAAACAAAAAGATGTTGGCAGAAAAATAAGACATTCGTTTGGCATTTACGGAAATTGAGCTATATTTGCGGTGAAAAGTTCGCCAAACTTTGATTTTATAGCATATCGAAAGTGGATATTTTGTATCTACTTGACAGCTTTTATCGCTAAGATATAGCCGTTAGTTTTCCCTACGGACTGCTTTCGTTATGCGAATTTAGTCGGAGTTTGGCGACTTTTGGGAGGCTAACGGCTTTCCTTTTATACATAACTCAAATTTCATCGTATGCCAAACTCCATGAAATTAGAGCAGAAGCGAAGTATAGTAACTTCTACATCTACGTCCAGCCACGAAACGGCTTATTATGTCATTAATCTTAATCCTCTTAAAGACTTCTTATCTCAAACAATTAGTCCGGGAGACCTGATAGTCTCTTTGACCGATCTCCTTATTGATTATTCTCTAAACCATAATGATGGTAATGACGATATATTCAGAGATAATGTCGGTACAATTGCTCTGCTAATTGATGTTTTGAGAGAAGTAGATCGCGAATAATCTAATATTTTAATAATGGCAATATGAAATTAATTAAAAAAGAATCACGGAGATAGGACATATCCCGAAATGTCCTTAAAGTGGAGAATATATATGTATTACCTAATAAAATGTTTGTATGGCACGTATACGAACCATTAAGCCAGAATTTTGGGAAGATACAAAAATAGGGCGTATAACAAGGGATGCAAGACTAATTTTAATATTTCTATGGTATTCATCTGATAATGACAACAAGTCTAACTATACATTAGATTTTGTAAAAAAGGAGCTAATTTGCACAGGTACGGAAAAATTATTCATGAGAAAGTCATACAAGAATTATCAGATAATGGATTAGTCGAAATATTAGATAGCAAATATCTAAAGTTAATACCAAGAAATATTCTAGGTATAAGGCGTTCAGATAGATTCGATGTACAAGACTGGGGAGAGTGGAAGAAAATTAGTGAGATTGTCTTTAAAAGGGATAATTATACTTGTTTCTATTGCGGACGGTCTGATTGTAAAATGGAGATAGACCATTTATTGCCTGTATCAAGAGGCGGAAGTGATAATATTTCTAATTTGGTTACTTCATGCAGAAGATGCAATGCGCAGAAGCATGATAAAACTTTAGACGAATTTTTGGAATGGAGGAAATGCAATGAGAGATAGTTTTATTTTTTATAGAAGTTTCTATGAAGCAATAAAGGATCTGCCGAGAGATATTCAGGGTGAGATTTACACGGCTATAATGGAGTATAGCCTATATGGTAATGAAGCTGAGAATCTAAAGCCGGTCGCTCGTAGTATCTTCACTTTGATAAAACCTCAAATTGATGTCAATAACAAACGTTTTGACAATGGATGTAAGGGTGGAAGACCAAAAAACGATAACCAAGAAGAAACCAAGCCAAAACCAAACGATAACCAAGAAGAAACCAAGTCAAAACCTAATTATAATGATAATAAGAATAAGAATAAGAATGTAAATGAATATATCCCCCCTATAATCCCCCAAGGGGATGTAGCACATTCAGACGAGCATCATGAAACGATAGATTATAATGCTCTTATGAATACATTCAATAGGATGTTTGAAAACAAACTCCCTAGAATATCATCTATGACGGATAAGAGGAAGAAATCTGTAAAAGCAAGGGCTTCCGAACACGGGAAAACATCCATTATTGATGTTTTCAACAACGTGGCCCAGTCTGCATTTCTTCTAGGACGCAATAACCAAAATTGGAGATGTGATTTTGATTGGATATTTAAACCGACAAATTTCATAAAAATATTGGAAGGAAACTATAATGGGACAAGACTTAGTAAAAATCAACAGGATAGCGAGCAGCGAAAACGTGATTCAGTTCTTGCAGTCGCTACAACCGTCAGAGAAGCTGCCGCAAAAAAGAGAAAGGAACTTGAAGCAGAAGGCGTTATTGAATAAATATCCTGATCCTGCACAATTTATTCTTGATTACAACCCTGATTTGCAATTCAAACTTGTCAGATGTAATGCAACTCATTCAGAACTGGCATTGAATGACAGTATTCCAAGCTTAGGGTTATTGTCTTCCACTTACGGAGATGAAACCCCGATAGAATGGCTAAAGATACAGTTTGGTTCACTGAACGACTTTGCGGAGGTATCGACTAAGATAGCAAAAGAACAACTCTCTGAACTATCGGAGATATTTCTTTCGGAGTATTACTACATCAATACCGCTGAGATTTGCTTTTTTATTGCACGATTCAAGGCTGGCAAGTATGGAAGATTTTACGGAGCAATAGACCCCATGAAAATAACAAGTGCGATGTTAGACTACATATCCGAACGAAGAAAGGATATTGAGCGTAAAGAAAGGGAAGAATACAGAATGCAGCGTGAGAAAGAGATAGAAGAACGTGGGAATAACAGGATCTCTTATGCTGAATATCAAGAGTTGAAACGCCGGGCGGAATCCGGAGATGAAAAAGCCAGAAAAATGCTAATGTCCTCATGAAAGTAACTATCTACTGGGAGAACAAGTCTACTCCTGTTATCCGTAAGAGAATCCGTGATCGATTTGGCATTCCTCACTATATGTCTGTCAATGGTGAAACTCAGGCAGAAATAAGCGAAGAGGATATGCCGGATCTGATGGAGTTGGTTAAACGAGGATTTATAAGCTTAAGAAATAAATAAAATCATGTTAGTAGGAACAACAAATCTTAATACGACGCTCAATATGGCATACGTCCTGACCGACGTCGTGGAAACGCTTCTCTACGATTTGAGAAGTGAAATGGGAAAACAAGGCTATGAATTGCGTCATGATGCAAAACGCAACTTCAACACTGCAATTTCCGCTATCCGTAAATTGAAACTTGATGTTGACAAAACGCAATTATCCACACAGGAAAACTTCGGAAATGACTCCGATTGTCTTCTTGCCTTCATTAAGCTGTTAATAGATCGCTGCGGTGATGATGACAAGAAGATGTTTGAGTTTTATAATTATATCAAGCGGTATCCGTCGCAACTCGGATTGGAACTGTCTGATGAAAAGTGCGTATTCGCGCATGTTTTCGAGAATAAATAACCATCATAACTATACAGAAATGAATAAAATTGAATTAAATAAGATATATAACGAAGACTGTCATAATGGTATAAAACGGATCACTGATACAAGTATAGATTGTATTTTAACTGACCCACCTTATTTGTATTTGAAGAATCAAAAGTTAGATCGTCCGTTTGATGAGAATACTTTATTTCTTGAATTTAAGAGAGTTCTCAAGCCGACTGGTTTTGTAGTTCTATTCGGACGTGGAACTTCATTCTACCGCTGGAACACAATTCTTGCGGATTTAGGATTTGCGTTCAAAGAGGAAATTATATGGGATAAAGGACATTGCACATCTCCATTGATGCGTATGTCTCGCGTGCATGAAACAATATCCATTCACGCGATGCCTAAAGCAACAATCAACAAGTGTAAAGTGCCTTATTTGGAAATGAAAAAAATGACATTCACGGAATAATTCAGGATATAAAACGCCTGCGTTCAGTTTTTACGCAATCTAAATCAATGGAGGCTGTTTATAATTTTTTAGAAAATAATTGCCGAGATACATCTGACAGATGGGAAGCAAACAACATATCAATATCATCTGATATTACTAAAGAAGATAGATGTGTCTCCGTAATGCGAGGGTTAGAGTATGGCATGAACGAAAAATCAATCATTCGAACTGATCGCATTGAATGCGATCGGTTCACAAAATTCGGAATAAACGCAGATAAGCGTAAAACAGGAGACAGATGCTGTAACGTGATGCAATCGATGGAGTTTGGATTAAATGAGAAATCTATTATTAAGGCTGTGAGAGACCATTATTCCGCAATACATCCTACTCAAAAGCCTGTAAGGTTGCTAGAACGTATACTTGCTCTTACGACTAGCCCCGGTGATGTAGTATTAGACCCTTTCTCTGGCAGTTGTTCTACTGCTGTTGCCTGTATAAATACAAATCGTAGATACATCGGATTTGAAATAGATAAGGAGTACTATGAGTGTGGGGTTAAGAGATTAAAGAAGGTTCTTTCTGAGCCTAAATTAGCAATGTAAAATATTCAAAACCAGATAGAAATGAACACAAGTTTTGAAAGATCTGCTGCTGCTACCGATGAATGGTACACACCGAAAGAAATAATAGACAGTTTAGGCAGATTTGACCTCGACCCGTGCGCTCCCATAAATCCACTTTGGCAGACAGCTAAGATAATGTACAATAAGAGCGATGATGGGTTATCTAAGAAGTGGAGGGGTCGTGTTTGGCTTAATCCTCCTTATTCCCGTCCTCTTATCGGGCAATTTGTTCGCAAGTTAGCGGAACATGGTAACGGTATAGCATTGCTTTTTAATCGTTGTGATAGTAAGATGTTCCAAGATATCATCTTTGAGAAAGCTACGGCGATGAAGTTCCTCCGAAATCGTATTAGGTTCTATCGCCCAGACGGTACTCGTGGAGATTCGCCCGGTTGTGGTAGCATTTTAATCGCTTTCGGCGAAGAGAATGCAGAAGTATTAAGGACATGCGACCTCACAGGTAAATATGTACGAATCAATTAGGGTAAAACAGATTAGGATATGAATTAAATTAATGTAAGATTTACCAGACATGAAGGAGCCACATACAGGCATTGGGATATGCCATTGCCGCCAATGTCGAATGGATAAGAAGCATTGCAGTTCTAAAAAAAGAAAGTTTGAGAAACGGGCTATAAATAAGTTCCGTCGGAAACAATTGAAATTAGATGAAATAATAAAATGCAATCGTTTTGGAAAATATTGGGCTTGATCCCAATGCTTTCCGATTTTAAAAAGAAAGGGTCTAATTATGAAACAGACAGTAGAAGAAGCCGAGAAAGAATATTATGAAAAGAATTATCCGGGTGTAGATATAAATAGGATGATGGTGGAAAATGCGTTTGAAGCTGGTGCAGAATGGCAATCAAAACAATCCCCGTGGATAAGCGCTAAGGAACGGTTGCCTGAATATCCGTGTTGGGTGCTTGTGACAGGTAAGGAGTATAAATATCGAATTTTGTTTTACTGTGGAGGTAAGTTTTATACAGATAAAAGTTTAACATCATATGATGGGAGCGTTCTTTTCTGGATGCCCATTCCTTCTTTAGACAAAGATCTTTAATCATGAGTAGAACACCTAAAATAAATAGAGTTTGGAATAAACAGGAGAAGCGGATAGTCCGGCTTCTCTATCGTAAAGGATTTGATATAGCTTTATCAAACTTGTATTGGGCCTCCTATAAAAAGACAGGCAAGAAGTACAGATGTAAAGGTTCTACGTTTAGCTCTCTGGGTTATCGTGACGAAGTTTATTTTTGTATTAAGGACTATTGGGGAGAATATGAGGAACATTCTTTAGTTGACGTCTTTATAGAAATGAAGACATGGGAAAATATTCCTGATGACGTACTAAAGAACTGTGATGATATGTGGAAAGTATATTCGCTATCAAATTTCCAATGTAAAAGTAGAAAGTGGCTGATTAAATACTTGTCAGCCCTTCCCACCGTTAGATGTGATTCGAAGATAAATAAAATATTAAAGAAGAAAGGAAATTAAATATGAAAGCAAGACTAAAAACAAATGGAGAGATTGTAGAGGTTGAGGACTTATACGATGATGGGACTGCCTTAGTGAAAGACAGATATTTCAAAGTGTCAGAACTTGACTTTGAAGATTTTGAAACTATTGATTGGGAACAGAGGCGTTATGAAATAGCGAAAGCCGCTATGCAAGCTAATCTATCTAACCCTGAAATTCTTCAGTTTATCACTAAAGAGGGTGTGCCAATAGAGAGAGTTGTCAAATGTTCCATTCAGTATGCAGACGCTCTTATTGAAGAATTAAAGAAAGGAGAATAACCATGACCGAAGAATTTGTAACATTAGAAACAGCGAAACTGCTGAAAGAGAAAGGGTTTAATGAACCATGTATGATTGCTATGAATATTGAAGATGGTAGACAATATGGTACTAGTAGAACAAATAGCGAGTTACCAATAAAAGTATGTCCCCATCCTACTCAATCCGCTGCCCAAAAGTGGTTGCGTGACACTAAATGCCTCCATATTGAAATAGGCTATATGTATGGAGACTATTGGCTTTACGATATTCTGACAATACCTACCCATGATCTGATAGGATTGGAGGACAGAGACTCTGTTCGTTACAACACCTACGAAGAAGCACTTGAAGCAGGAATACAGGAAGCATTAAAACTTATGTGATTATGGAAAATATTAATTTGAGGCACTTATATACGACCCTGCACTAAGTGTTTGGGTTATAACTAAAAGTTATTGCGACGGGCTGAGTGTTGAGTCGTATATAACTGCCTAAAATAATAACTATCATCTTTGATTATTCAAAGTAATATAGAGTTGAAAATAGTACATAAAACAATTTTATTAACAACATAAATAATTAGTATTATGAAACAAGAATCAAGCGCAATCAATCCGTATAACGGAATGTTTGGACAACAGGGATGGATTTGTCCGAAGTGTGGAAGGGTATACTCACCGTTTACTCAAATGTGTTTGTATTGCAAACCCAGTAACACAACAGCTATTTCTAATCTTGACGACATTTCTAATACAACCGCCAATGAAGAAAAATTAAAAGAAGATCGTAAAAACATAGTAGTATGAAACAGACAGTAGAAGAAGCAGCAAGAGAGTATTATGAAATATTTAAAATTCATTTGGCAAAGGATATATTCAGGCCAAGAGTAATAGATATTTTCAAGGCTGGTGCTGAATGGCAGTCAAAACAGTATCCGTGGATAAGCGTCAATCAATATCCTCCTATGGATAAGCCATTACTTCTTAAATATGGAGACGGAGGTATTGATGATATGGATCTCGGCTTTTATACCGGGTTACATTATCTGACCAAGGACGGACAAGAAGTGGATAAGCATGTGATTGAATGGATGGTACTGTAACGGATTAAAGAGAAAGGAGAATAACTATGCCAACAATACTAAGAGAAACTTATCCAACAGCTAATAAAGAACATAGGTGTGAATTTTGTTGCGAAAAGATTACGATAGGACAAAAATATGTCCGTCAGACAAATGTTTATGATGGGACTGTGTATGATTTCGTCACACATCAAGAATGTAAAGAAGTAGCCCATGAATTGAATATGTATGATGATTGTGATGACAATGGATTATGCGGAGAACAGTTTAGGGAGGAATTGGACTTATACGTACATGTCAATCATTACGATGATGAAGCGGACGACATCTGTTCTGATTGGCAGTTGAATCACTATGAAATAGCAAAGAAAATACTGGAAGAACTTAAAAACAAATAACTATGGGATTTACAACACCCTGTTTTATTGGAAAAAATACGGAGGAACTTCGTAAGAGATTAGAAGAATTGGGGTATATCAAAAATTCTCCTGTCTGGACAGATGATTGCCATATAATATGGGCTTATCAATATTCCCATGAAAAGGGTTTTGACATTCCTCATTATGTGATGGCAAATGCTTTTGATATTCCTTTTGATAAACATAGCCTCTTATGCGGGAAATTTATTGATTGTGGAGTCGAAGAGGATTTGTTTCTTGCTATAGCCGCATTGAGGGACGATAGTAACTACATGCAGTGGTTTATTTGTACTGAGGATTACATAGAATCCCCTGCTAAAGAATGGAAAGTCGGAGATTGGGATTTAAATACCTGTCCGGATGTTACGTATGAACAGCAATTACCACATTGGCGTAAGGCTACAGTAGAAGAACTTATTAATCATTTTAAATAAAAAGAAGAAAAAATGAATAGAGATAATAATAAATCCCTTTGCATGAAAAGATTGTTGAATTTACAACAAGACCATTTTAATAAACTCATAATAAGTGAAGTTGCTGACTTGGCTTATTGTAATGGATATAACACAGTGCTTGATGCGGCAGAAAAGGTTTTGAGTGAGGAGGATTATTTCAAGATTGTAAAACAATTAGAGAAGGAGGTATAAGACATGAATCGTACAATAAAATTCAGAGGGAAAACGGTTAATGACAATAAATGGGTATATGGAGATTTGCTTCATATTGCGGGAGGATGCATTATCTATCATGGCTCTCAAAAATATTGTGAGATTACTACCGGCAAGCATGTTTCCGTTGAGTTGCTTCATGATGAAATCTCTGTTGTTGTTCCAGAGACCGTCGGGCAATTTACTGGTTTATTCGACAAAAACGGCAAGGGGATTTATGAAGGTGACATTGTACAACTTGACTATATTACAACGATTGGAAAACATCGCATAGGACTTTCATTTGAAGTTAAATGGTGTACCCAAGAAGGATGTTGGGTTGGATGGGATGGCTTTGTAGAAAATGCTCTTCAACAAACATGCAAAATGTTTGTAGTTAAAGGAAACATTTATGATAATCCGGAGTTGATGAAGGAGGAATAACGATGAAAGGGAAGATATATAAAGTATCAATACGAAAGGTATCGTTTATGATAGGGTGGTTCCCACATGCGGATAAATGGTACCACAAACTACAGATTATCTATTAATCAAGTTTTTATATTAGGAGAAAAATAATTATATTTGTAATGTGTATTATGTTATACATAACTCAGACTAACGAAAAGACATGAAGCTAAGACCTAAACAAGAAAAATTCTGTAATCTTTATATTGAGACCAGTAATGCTTCTGAAGCATATAGAAAGGTATATTCGTGCAAAGGCTCCAGTGATAAAACTGTATGGGAGGCAGCATCTAAGTTGGTTTCAAAGCTGTCTCCCAGAATACAGGAGCTCCAAAGTGAATTAAGAAAGAAGTCAAATATTACTAAGGATCGCGTACTTGAGGAATTGCGGTGTATTGCATTTGCTGATATCCGTGATTTCCTGAGTATAAGAAATGGTATGGTGATATTTAAAGATTCATCCGAATGGACTGAAGAAATGGCGCGTGCAGTAGAAAGTGTTAAAGTTACCAAGGAGGGGATTGAATTAAAGTTGAATGGTAAGAGTTGGAGCATATCTCGTATTTGCAAGATGCTGGGATATGATGAACCGACAGAAGTTAATATAAAACAAATGTTGCTTGATATTGATACGGGGACGGGGGATTAATGGAAAAGGTATCTATTAGTTATAGAAAGTTTAATCCAAATTTTCATCATCTTAGGGAAGCTATGAAAGATGATGATATAAGGTTTATCTTCCTCTATGGAGGTTCTTCATCGGCAAAGTCTTTTTCTGTAGCTCAGGCTATGTTGATAGAATGTCTTTCAGGAGGTAATAATACGCTTGTATTTAGAAAAGTAGGTTCTTCTATTGCTGATAGTATTTATAAGACTTTTCAGGAGGCGGTAAGCTCCCTTGGAGTATATAGACTATTCTCGTTTAGAGAGAATAAGATTATTTGTTTTAACGGGTCCTACATAACATTTAAGGGATTGGATGATTCTGAGAAAATAAAAGGATTGGAGAGTTATAAATATGTTGTCTGTGAAGAATTGTCAGAGTTTAAAGAAGAAGATTTCAAACAGATAAAGAAGCGTCTTAGAGGCCGGAAAGGACAGAAAATCATTTCAATGTTTAATCCAATTGAGGAAGAGTGTTGGATTAAAAAAAATGTATTTGATAAAGAGCAGTTAAAAGAAGAGTCAAATGACTTGTATGGTATATTGAGAGACAATGAAACAAAGAAGATTCTTCCTAAAGAATTCTCAATGATTGCTAGAAAATGGAAAAATACAGAAAGGCTTTTGAGAAATCCTAGAACGGGAATTGAGGAAGTTCATGCTCCGGATACAGTTATAATGCAATCAACTTACCTCAATAATTTTTGGGTAGTTGGCAGTCCGGACGGGCAATATGGATTTTATGACCGGCAGGCGGTTGCTGATTTTGATAAGGATAGGACAAGAGATTATAATTACTATCGTATATATGCGCTTGGGGAATGGGGTAAAATAAAGACAGGTGGAGAGTTTTTGCATGCATTTGATTCTGGTAAGCATAAGAAGATATGTCCTGTAACAGAAGGAATTCCTTTGCATATTTCTGTTGATAATAATGTTCTCCCATATATCAGTGTATCAATATGGCAAAATGAAGAATTGGAGTTAAGGCAAGTTCATGAAATCTGTGCTGAAGATCCGTTTAATACAGTAACTAAAGCAGCCGAGTTGACACGTACATGGCTGGAAGGAATCGGATATAACGATGTGGTATATTTGCATGGAGATGCGAGTACCAGAAGCGGAAATACTATTGATGATGAAAAGAGATCTTTTCTGGATAAATTTATAGATGTGTTGGAAGAAACTTTTCGGGTGGTTGATATGGTCCCTAAAAAGAACCCTCCTGTTGCTATGTCGGGAGAGTTTGTGAATGCTTTATTAGAGGGTTTCCATGGAATATCTGTGTCTATTGATGAATCATGTAAAAAGTCTATACAAGATTACGAGAATGTAAAGAAAGACACTAATGGAGGAATATTAAAAGCTCGGATTAAGGACAAGATAACAAAACAGAGTTACGAGGAGTTTGGGCATTTAACAGACTGTTTCCGTTATGTGTGTACAGATATATTCCGGGAACAGTTTTTATCATATTCAATGGCTAGGAAGAGAAATACACATAAGAAAGAAAATATGAAATATTATAATGTAGGAATAGCAATAGAAGGAGATTCTATAGTCTATATCATGCCAGATTGCAATGGTAAGTTTATAATGATACATGCAGTCTATGGAACTGAGGTCTTTATCGACGGAGTTTTATTTAGAGATGGATTTGATGCCGGATTAATGGAAGAGAAACTCAAAGAATGGGCACCTGTCAGTACTGTTTTTGAAAGTCATAAATCATATTTCCAATTTGCAAGAGATGTGCGGGAATGGATGGATAATGTGCGGGCTACCAGCTTATATGCGAATATGGACCAAAGAATATCTGCAAATGAAGAATTTATAAAAGAGAGATTTAAATTTAGAAGTGATTATGATGATTATCCTGAATATCTTTCTTTTATGGATTCAGTGATGGATTATAATGGTAAAGAGAGCTATGAAGGGATTAATTGCCTGAGTGCTTTGGCTTCGGTAGTTGCAAGAACAATTAGGAATAATCAGTAATTGTTTGATCTGCCGGTTCTCTCTTTACTCTCAGGAAACGTATAAATAGGATATATCCCTTTACACGCTTTCTGAGCCGGTTCACGTAAGAAGTTCCGGCCCCTTATGAACCTTCCTCTTATTAGTTCTGTTCTATATGATAATAGATGTGATTTAGCTGATAATCATGTTGATATTAGTTAAAAACATAGCTTTGGTGGTAAAAATAGTGATGATTTAGCGTGAGATACTGACTGATTGCTTATATTTGCAACATAATAACACTACAATGTAGCGTAATTATATTTATAGATTATGAAAGCTTCTACCTATACACAAAAAACATTGGTAATAGAGAATCCTTCCAAAGGACTATTAGACTTTGTAAATAAGCTGAGAGATAGGAAATTATCTCAGCAGGAAAAATTACGCAATAAAAAGGACTGCACTATAAAAATTAATGCATAAATTTATTAGATGGATATTTCCGTTTTTGTGAGTTTAAAATTAGATGATAAACATGAATGAATTATACGAAAAATCTGATTTAAATATAGATGCAGCTGAAAAATTGTATAATCATTGCCTTTATGATTCAGTATGTCATCCTGCATATTATTCATGTTTACAATTAATGAGTCATAAATTAATTAAAAAGGAATGTCTCTGTCAGATCAAGCCAGTTTATGTAGTACTAAGTATTTTGGGCATTCACATAAATGTTTAATAGAAGAAACATGTAAACGTCTGAAATTTGACAAGTGTAGGGATGAACAAGATTATCGTAATGGAGTTAAGCAATTAAAGGAAAAAAGAGAGTCTTCCGATTATAAAGAGGAAAGGATTTCGAGGGAAGCAAGTGAAGCTTGTATTAAATTGGCGAAGGAAATAAGACAAAAATTAAATTCAATATAATTATGGATGAAAGAATACAAAAAATCAAGTCATTTTTGAACAAAATGAATGAAAAGTTTCCCATTTTAAAATTTAAATGTGGTTATGCTTTTTCAAACCATCATACTTATATTGTTGAAGTTGAACCATTGTCAGAATTTAGAGACAATGAAGAATATGCCTACCATGAACTGGTTTTCTGTAAAGAATTTGAGTGCTTGCACAATGATTATGATATAATTTTTGTATCAGATGATGGGTTGTGTAAAGTTGACCAAATACTTTTAGAGGTAGGATATGATAATCCTGTACGATATGAAACTAACAATGAAGAAGTATTTTATATACGTTTGGATTGTTGGTTACAAGGGGAAAATTACGCTTTAGCAGCATAAAATATGAAAGAAGTTGAAGTTTATAAATCAGATTTTAGATTAGATAATTATCTAATAAAAGAGTCTTCATTAAAAATAAAAGGTGGAATTGAAAAAGATAATACCTTATCCATTGACATAAATCCTAGTGGAATAAAGAGGAAAGATAAGTTTACTTTGACGCTAGAATTGGAAGTTAAGGATGAGAAAGAACTTTTTTACGCTAAGTTAATAATAGATGCTTATTTTCTATTTAGAGAGAGTATTCCTATGGAAAGATTAGGAGCATTTTTTACGATGAATGCTCCTGCAATTATATTTCCTTATATACGAGGGTATATTTCAATGCTAACATCCTTATCCGGATGTGGTACCGTATTACTTCCAACTTTAAACTTGACTAGTATGGGGGAAAAACTTGCCCAAAATATAAAAGAGGTAAAAGAATAAATGGAAGAGAAGTATAGGCTTTCAAACATAACAGAACTGATCAACTGGGGAAAGCAATTGCTTGTTTCTGGGAAATATCCGAATGAACTCCAATTGGATAAAGCCTCCAAGATCGTAGACTGCAAATACTATATTGAGTCTATGACAATGATGATCGGAGCCCAGTGGGAGAACCCTACATACTATCCGTGCATTGATCAGTTTTACAGGTTTAGGGAGGTAATAGAAAAAATGGATAAGGCAGCCGAGTAAGCTGCCTTTTTGTTCTATTTTTCATGTGGTAAAATTATAACTTCCGTGATTTTTCTGACTAAGTGCCAAAATTTGGTTCTATTTTTAAGATTCTATAAATAAAGGGAGAGTCTGTTTTGCTCTCCCTTCATCATATTTATCGTCCTGTTTTCTCTATTTTCATGAACACATTGCGTCTGCTTTTTGTTTCAGCCTGCTTTGTCCGTTCATTGAGGATAAGTTTGAGTTCATTGAGTTCCTTGTGCATTCTAAGTATGTCATCTGTAAGTGATACGACACGGCTCAGCAATACCATGTCCATATTGGTATATTTTGAAGTTTCCATATAGCTTTTTATTTAGAATTTCATTTAGATTAATTTCGTTTTCTTCGTCGAGATCCCGGGAGCCGTATTGCTCCCGGGGTGTTCATCCCCTAACAGAGATGTTCGCCTGATTGGTAGTCGAAGCGTTATATATAATCAATCGTTGTAGAAGAATGATTCTCCTTTCTTCCGTGTAAGCCTGTAACCTGTGTACAGACAAACCAATATTAATATAATCTCTATCATAATTCTAAGGTGTTAGAGGTCTGCTCACCTTATAAACAAGGTGAGCAAAACAGAAATAATATGTGGTTAATTATTATGCAGCGGGTTCGAATTCTCCTTTAATTTGCTTAATTGCTTTCTTGACGTTCCATCCACATTCGTTCAAGGCATGGATGAAACGTAGCCCCTTAGTGGTCCATACTGTGTAAACGCTCGTTCCTATAGATCCGTCGTTACGGGTATATGTTTGCGTCCTTGTAGCATGAAGTCCCCAAGTGGAGAAAGGAGAATATAGTAACCATTGCCCGGACTGTTTGTAAAGGATACCTATTTCTTTCATTTTCCTGTGAAGCTTCTCCGCATCCATTCCGATTTGCTTAGCTACCTGTGTGGAGGTAAGCGTGTTGACCGATTGCAAATGGTTATCGTAATAGTTGACTTTCGGAGCGGATTTCTTAATTTCCTCTGTTTGAATCTTGATGGTGGCTTGCTGCTGCTCGGTTTGGGCTTCGAGCTTGGCTCTCTCTTCACGTTCTTGTTTTAGTTGTGTGACGAGATGAATAACCAGATCGGGATTGTCGATCATCTGTTCAAGAGTGGGCTGCGTGGCGGTCATGCCGATGGTGAGCAATTCCTTGATACGGTCGTTGCACCAAATAGCGAAGGCAGGACTTAACCAACGAGCAAACTCCATTGCAACATCTTCGTTCATCCAAGTACCCTGCTCTTTGTTTCCGCCTTGTTTTATTTCTACCAAAGCCGTTAGGGGAATTGTCCTAACGCTTGATAATGTGGATAAAAACTCTTTGGTTGATTTGTTGGATAGCCAATCTTTGGCAAGTTTTCCAAATGGCTTTGCCATTTCCGTAGCGTTCACCATAACACTATCGCCTTTTTGGAATGTGATAGGACTTCCATTGTACTGGAAGATTTGATTTACTGAATTGCTGAACATAACAATAATAATAAAAAAGTGCTATCGCCTGTCCCGCTGTTCAACACATTCAGTAAATGCTGTGAGTACATTAATACTTCACACGGGGGTACGATAGCACCTAAATATCTTAAGTGAGGTCATAAAAATAACCTGCACAATCATGCAAGTTCACGACCTGCATTTACTGACTAAATGTTGAACACCGCAAAGGTACGAACATTTTGCTAATATACAAAGTATTTCCGTTATTTAGATATAGTATAAATTACAAGTATTTCTTTTCTGTATTTTGGCAAAGATTTTATTTTTCCTTTAATTTGCTTAACAATATTAGTAACGTATATAAATGGGAAACACTAAGAATAAAGGTATATATATAGAATTAGTTTCTATAGAGGAGAATAAATTGCTTGATTGCCAGGATATTTGCAGCCTTTATGAAGACTGTTATTGTATAGGTAAGCTTGAATGTGGTACGACGAGCGCCAAAGGAATAAGAATGTCGCATGCTTATTTGATAATACAAAATATATCAACCAAGCAAATACGTGTGAATCCGGAATATTTTACTGCGATAGATAATGATGGATTTTCATATAGAGGTGTTGATTTTCGTTGTGATTATTATGGCAATGAAAAAGAGTTTTATGCAGAAAGCTATAAATTGCCCCCTTCGTCAAAAGTACGTTTCTTAGTGTTGTTTAAATCTAAAACTATATCTCAAATTATATACGACAATGATATTTGGGATGAATACCATTACAAAGTAATCATAAACGATAAAAAAGAAAATCTCGAAAATATTGGTATTCTTAAGATGAAATTGGAAGAGAAAGATTCTATTATAACAAATTTAGAAGAAGAACTTTTCATCAAATCTCAAGAAATAAAAGAGCTTAAGGAAGAACTGGAGGATGCAAGGGTAGAGATGAATAAAACAGCAACGTTTGTTCGGGAAAACTTCAATCACCAAGCTTCAATGAAACGAGTACAAGAATCTATGTTGTGTAAATACGAGTTTATTGAAGATAGTGAATACTTTAGAATTATATCTCTTGAGGAAGAAGATACGGTTTCATTTAATAGGGAATTTGATAAATCTAAAGATAACTATTCATGGATAAATAAAAATGATGCTTTGATAAGTTTGAAAGCAGACAATGCTTTTGGATTTTCTTTAGATGGGAGAACAATTATAAAAAGTCCAGTTTCAGGAATATTCGAATTTGACAAGAATAAAATGATTGGGTATAAAGAAGAGATTTGCCGAATAAGAAAATATCCTCAATGTGAAAAGGAAAATGTAATATCTGAATTGGAAAGAGAAGAAATTAAAAAGAACATATATAAAAAGGAACGTAAGAAAATGATTGAAAGAGAAACTCTTGATGAATTAATAGAAGAGGGGAAAATTTTCAATGTATATACTAAAAAAGAAGGAAATAGAAGTACCATACCAATGGATATAGCTACGGCTGTATGGAATAGAGATGGTGGAAAATGCTGTTTTTGCGGTAGTAGTGAAAATTTGGAGTTTGATCATATTATTCCTATATCTAAGGGAGGAGCAACTACGTTCAGAAATTTGCAATTGCTTTGCAAAAATTGTAACATAAAGAAATCAGATAATATTTAATATTTTAAAATTATGAAAAAGATTTTATTCTTATTGTTAACGGTTACATTTTCGGTTTCATTACAAGCTCAAGTTATGAGAACAGAAGAGTTGGAAAAATATGCTAAAGAAAATTATGGTGATAATTGGGTGGAAGCAGCTGAAAATTTGGGATCAACTCTCGCCTTAGATAAAAATCAGTCTTTAACCTATACTCAAGTCGTAGAGTGTGGTAATAGAACCAAGGATGATTTGTATGTTATATTGAATCACTGGTTTACAGAGTCATTTAATGATGCGAATGCTGTTATAAAATTAAATGATAGAGAGGCTGGCGTTATTATTGGTAAAGGATATGTTCCGGATATTGCTGCGCATTTAGGAGGAATGAGTTCATATAAAGTTAATATTACTCCAATTATAAAAGTAGATATAAAAGATGGTAAGATTCGTATAACTTATACTCTACAATATTATAATATAGAAAAAGTTATAGGAGGGGGAATTATAGCTGCATTTTCAGATGGGACACAGAGACCAGAAAAGAGGATTGAGAAATGGGGGCTTGAGACATGTTATCCATTTATAGATAAGGATAAACATAAGGCTAAAAAAACATCATCTAAAGCATTGGTAATGGCGCATGCGTATTCTAATGTTATTATGGATAAAATAGAAGAAGCTGTAAAAAATGGTTTGGCAGGAAATGAAGATGATGCTTGGTAGGGAACTTTTATAGGATCTCTATTTAATTATAATTTCCTAAGAAACATTTTTTATTTGTCCGGGAGCAATCCCGGCCTTTTTTATATCTTATCTATTAAATTCTTGAGGTTATTTTCGTTGTCTTTTTCAGCAAAATACATATATAAGTCAGATCCAGAAATATATCCGAGAAAGACATCTATCGTATAATTAGTTACTCCTTCCTCAACCGCTTTCACCTGCTCAACACGTATGTTTCCTTTTTTGGCAACAGCATACCTTGATAAATTACGGGATTCCCTAAATTCCTGGAGTCTTTGCCCCAGGACTTCCCTATAACTGTTCTTATTCATAAGGATATCATTTTTTTAGCTTCTTCACCTCTTAAATGCCAAGCCACAGCTTCATTCGATGTCTTAGCATATTTTTCATATATTGATACTTTGTAATCTATCGCATCAGCAATAGATATACCTTTTGACTCTGCCATTTTTTTGGCGCTATCCAATAAGTCTTGAACCATTTGCTGGTTTACTTCAACTGTTTGTCTTGCATTCATAATCTTAATATTTATTTAGCATTTAAAATTTGATCCGCTTTTTCTTTTCCAAAGTAATTTACCGCTTTTTCGTAGTTGCTTATATAGCCTTTAGCGATTTGAGGATAACTCTTCATCACTTTATTCATTACTGACATAATTTCTTTTTCTGCTATATTTTTCTTTTGATCCAGGAAGCGATAGATTCATTCAGCACTCTTGTCATAAACCAACCTAAATTATAGAAATTGTCCTCTTTAACATTATCATAAAAGAAATTAATAATCATTTCTCTATTATTTCCTAATATTGATTTTACTTCAGATGCTGTCATGGCTTTTGTTTTTTATTGTTATTACTTTATTTCCTTTTTGATGTTACAAAGATGGTACAAATATTTGTATCTTGCAAGTGTTGCGATACAAATATTTGTATGTTATATAGCATAAAAGCATAAAGGAATAAAAATAACTAACTATATATTCATTGATCAATCATATTCTTTTTAGTCAGTATCTCAGTAAGTAACAGTTACATTTTGTTTGTTTATAATATTCTTGATTTTGTTTGTTTACTTACTTAATTCTGTTATAAACCAATCTGTTAAATGAAATAAAAATAATAAATTCTATAAATAAAAAGTAGGTAGTTTAGGTAAATAATCAATAATATTATCTATATTTGCAGTGGAGAGTATCCACGGCATATAAAGGTATATGCTACCGTAAATCATAAAAGAACGAAAATACATAAAAACGGGAGTGGGTACGCCTTTGGGTGTATCCACTCTTTTTGCATATATGGGTAGCTGGTTTTCAAAAAAGGCAATGAATATGACCGACAAGGTTAATGTGGTTGAGAAGAGAGGTAATGATATATTCTATCTTACCAATCTTTTTGATTCTAAAGGTGCCATCTGGAAGACGGACTTTAACATGTCCCAAGCCATGGATAAAGAAAACGCCTTGTTGTATTGTACTCCGTTCGCTACCGTTATAAGGAAGGTGGGAGCCATGTTTGCAAACGGAAGGGTTTACCTGACAGACTCAGAGGGTAACGATGTCACAGATCCGAAGCTGACCGCCTTGTTTAAGAAACCTAATCCGCTTCAAAATTCCATCGCCTTCTTCTCTCAAATAGAAATGGTCCTCCGGACATATGGATACTGCCCTATATATACCAACCGTATTTTTAAGAAAGGCATTCCTCGTACGATGTGGATCATCCATCCCACGCATTTCCATCTGACCGGTACCGGGAAATCTCTGGACCAGGTAGATCTGGACGGAATAGTCAAGGAGGCGTACGTTGAGTGTGGAACCGAGAAAAAGGTCCTTAACAAGGAGGAGTATTTTATCATTTACGACAGTGATATCCATATCCCTTGCAATGAAGGTGATGAGATAACGTTCGGTACGGCCGTAGACAGTTTGTCTATCCCTGTTTCTAACTGGATGGCTTCTATGCAGGCAAGTAATTCCCTGATAACGAATGGAGGCCCCAAAGGGATCATTTACAATAACGATAACAGTGAGACAGGTAATGCTTCGCTGAATTCAACCGAACAGAAATCACTTCTTGATAGATTCAAGCGGAAGTACGGGTTGATGAAAAGTCAGTTCCAGATTGCTGTCTCCCGTGCTAAATTGGGATGGATTCCCTTGAATTATAATTCTGACCAGTTGAAACTTCATGAAGAGGATAAGAGGTGTACTGAAAAGATCGCTAATGCTATCGGTCTTAACCCGAGCCTTTTTAATGAAAGTAAGTTTGAGAACCAGGAATCGGCTAAACGTGCCGGTTACCAGGACTTGATTATACCTAATGCAGAGATAATAGCGGAGGCTTTTACGGAGAATGTTTGTCCGGAAGGTACAATTATGAAGATTGACTTCTCACACGTAGAATGTTTGCAGGCGGATAAGAGTAAATCATCGGAGGTTCTGCAACGGGTAATGGACTCCATGATTAAGGGGAAACAGGCCGGTCTTATTACCGGAGACGAGGGAAGAAGCGTATTAGCTGAATATATAGATATTGATCCTGAAAAACCTAAGGGAGATTATGGAAACGAAGAATAAATATAAAGGTAGAATCGGGAAGCAGACTAAATCCTTTTCGTTTGAGACAAAGGATCTGTCCATTGACAGCGGAAGCCGTAAGATCTCAGGATATGCTGCCATATTTGGCAACATAGACAAGAGCGGAGATATGCTTATAAAAGGATGCTTCTCAAAAAGTATCCAAGACAGGGGACCGGAAAGTGCGGCCAACGACAAGATTATCTTTCTGTGGATGCATGATATGAGTGAACCCATCGGTCGGTTGACGGCTTTGCGTGAGGATGAAAAGGGGTTGTATTTTGAAGCCGTAATTGATGATGTAGAACGAGGCAACCAGGCTTTGACACAGCTTGAATCCGGAACACTGAACCAGTTCTCTATTGGATATAGATACGTGTGGGAGAAATGTGAGTGGGATGAAGGAAGAGATTGTCTGATCGTAAAAGAGGTTGTCCTTTATGAAATCTCTGTTGTCTCAATCGGTGCTAATGGTGAAACGGAGTATCTGGGATTAAAGTCTGAGGAGGATTACCAAGACCGATATTGTGAATTGGTATCTGACATCGACGTCTTATGTAAAGGGCTTAACGTCATAAAACAACAAGAGTTACAAAGGATCATTGCTAAAGCTATGTCACTTGCTTCTGCAAGGCCGGAAAGCAATCCGCCAGCAAAGGAAGCCGACGTACGTGGTAAGAAGTCCATGTTTAATAAATTAAAACTAAAACAGGATTGCTTATGAAATTAGGATTTTTGGACCTTATTGACACAAAAGGAATGTCTGAGGATGACAAAAAAGTATGGGAGAAGATGGACATCGCCTTGGCTGATTCTATCGATAAGGAGATAGGAGAGAAGATCAAGTCTTACCTTAACGATGAACTGAAGATTGAGGATCTGCGTACATCTATTACTGAAGCGGTAAAATCGATCAGCGATTTCAAGAAAGAGAATAGCGAAAGTGCGGTTGACAAGAAAACGTTTGATGAAACCATCAACAGTATCGAGGAAAGCCTTATCCGGATCAAGGCCGCTACGGAAAAGGCCGGGAACGGTGAGATCGCTTTTAAGAGCATCGATAAACAGATTGAGGAACAGCTGAAGGACTTTATCACGGTTGAGAAAGGTGCCAAGGTAGTTGACTTGAAGGGGGCGTGTAAAGCATCTGCCGGCTATAAGAAGAGTATTAATCTGATATTGGATCGCAAAGAGGTTTCTACTGTTACAAGTACGGGGATTGCACCTCATTACAACAATACGGTAGACACTACTCTTTCCGTTGACCCGAAAGCGGAAACAGTGATCAGGAGATATGCAAACGTAGCAGGAATTAGTACGCGCTCATTGACATATGCTGAGTATAAACCAGGGGAAGGTGATGCAAAATGGGTACCCGAAGGCGGGTTGAAGCCTAGCATGGATGCTACACTTTCCGAGGTCATTATTCCTGCTGGAAAAGTTGCATTGACAGTAAAACTTACGGAGGAAACATTGACTGATTTACCTCAGTTGGTAGCTGAGATAAGATCAGAAATTATTAACCGGATTGGTATTGCAGAAGAAGAAGGTATTATTTCCGGGAGTGGATCAGACGGACAAATTAAAGGAGTATTTAAAGATCTGCCTTCATTTTCATTAACCGGATTCAAAGTAGCTAAGTTTCCTAATATGTATGATGCCATTGTAGCGGCATATACGCAGATTCTTTCTACAAGCAAGATGAATTATCGTCCTAACCTTGTTTTGATGAATCCAATAGACTATGCAATGATGCAGCTTGAGAAGGATTCAAACGGACAATATCTGCGGCCGTTCCGTGTCGGCGATGAACTGATCAGAGGACTTGCGGTGGAAACGTCTACCGCTATTGAACAGGGTAAGTTCCGTATCGGTGATTTCAATTACCTTAACATTCGTGATTTAGCTCAACTGGCAATCACTTTTGGTTGGGAAAACGATGACTTTACAAAGAATAAAGTTACCATGATCGGTGAAAAACGATTGATGGCCTATGTAAAGGCACAGTATAAGACTGCATTTGTGAGTGATTCATTTGCTACAGTAATGGAGGCTATTTCTCCTTCAGTTGGTGGTTAAACATAAAGTTGGATAAATATGGGAAAAGAGTATAACATGGACCTGCATAAGCAGTACGAGGTTGAGTTCATTAAAGACGTGAACTTCTTTAAGAAAGGGGATAAAACGAGTGTGAATATGCCCCTTGCAAGTAAGTTTTTCAAGGACGGAAAGATCCGGGTGCCGAATAACCTGATGCAGGATGCAAAAGAGCTCGGCTGTGAAGAACTGTTCGTTAAACCGGGTGATAATAAATTAAAAGAGTAGCATATGATAATTGACGGTACATACTTTAAGGGGACAACATCTATAGATGGACTGAACGTGGATACGGGGGCTCCTTCAATTACCCGTACTGCAATGAAGGACTATCTTGACAGTTTCATTGATACGTATGAAAAAGAGTATCTGAAATTGGTGTTGGGAAGGGATATGTGCCGTCAATTCATAAACTACCTGAAGGCAGACGGGGAAGATAAGATTGATAAATGGGAAAGGCTAAAAGAGTTTCTAACCAAGGATGGTAAAAGCCCTATCGCAAATTATGTGTTCTTTTTCTTTGTGAGAAGGAACAATGTGCATGTAAGCGATGTGGGCACAACCAGTTCTGATGATGAAGACCATGCCGATCCCAATGTGGTACTTATTCCGGCATGGAATGAAATGGTTGAGATGAATCATGATTTGCTTGATTTCCTGTGTGGGGATGACAGCTATGACGGTTTTTCATTTGACCGCTCAATGCTGGAAGAGATTAATTCGTTTGGCTTATGATAGTAATAACGGATGTATTCAGGGAAATAGTAGAGCGTGTCTCAAAGGAGTATGGCAAACATATCTCATATATGTTTGGAGACTGGAGCTACATTTCTGACCAGTTGTTAGTTTGGAGCAAATCAAATGATACTGCGAAGCTAAAATATCCCGCCATATTCCTTTATTCTCCGATCGAAGAGGACAGGACCGGCGAGAAAGGGAAAATGTCATTGGATATACTCCTTGTCGTAAATACATTGCCTTCATATACCAACGAAGAACGTTCGCGCATATCATTCGCAGAATGTCTCAGACCTATTTACGAGATATTGATCAAGGAGATCGGTAAAGAGCCGGCGTTTGATATGGCTTATGTAAAAAGTATCCCGCACATATATGTTGAGAATTACCGGTACGGCAAAGCAGGAGTGACAGGCCCGGACGGAAAGCCATTCAAAGATTATATCGACGGGATAAATATTAAGAATTTGCAGATCACATTAAAAAAAGAGAAGTGTTATGGCGATAGAATTTAGAGAATGTAAGGGGCAGGAAGACTTTAATACCGGAAGATCGAAGTGTATTCTTGATCCCGGAAAGATTAAAGCGGTAATCCTTATTCCACGTGGTTTTAAAATCCCGAACGGACTGACCGCAGAGAAGATAGAAGAGTTGTGTCATGCGGACCGTCCTAACCGAATTTATCCGATAAAGACGGTTGAAGAATTTGCCCCTACAGGAGGTGAAGCGAATGTGAGTGCAACCGGATATGGAGGTGATAAAGTTACCGGATATTCCGCATATACGGCAGCTCTGACATTGGATAATTATGATGCCAGCCTTAAAGCCAATCTAATGATGGCAAAAGGAGTGGAATTTGACGCGGTAATAGTTGATGAAGACAATGTATTGTTCGGAACCAACCGTGACGCAACCGGTCTGAGTGGTATTGCCCTTTCGGGAGTATATCCAAGCGGGCAGGATTGGGATTCTTCCGGTCAGGTCGCTAATCTGATCGTAAACCTTATGTTTAAGGATTATGAAAAGTATATTAAAACAGCGAATGTCATGGCTCTTGACTTTGATGTAGTGGAAGCATTGAAAGGGCTTGTGTTCGTTGACCTGGTGAAAGTGGGAGAGAATAAGTACAAGTTGATTGAGCACTTCGGAGGACTTAATGTTACAGGGTATTATGCGGACGCTATTTCTAAAAGTGCCGAAAAAAGTTTTGACGGGGGGGTATCGGCTATTACCTACGATAATGGTGAATTGACTGTCACCGCTACAGGAACTCCTTCTTTGAAGAAGCCTTCTGAACTTCAGAAAAACGGTATTGTCGGTATTGAGCAGAAAGAATCGTATGATTCAAGTCTTTAACTTATAAATACAATACAACATGATTGTAGAAGGTGTAAATTTCATAGAAAACGAGGTCGTGAAGTGGAAACGAAAGGACTTTATTGATACTCACAAAAAGATATTCTTCTTGGACAGAGAAGAATTTGAAAGGGAAAAGATGCTGGGTGATATTTACGACCGGATTAAGGGTTTGATTCCGGATAAAGGTAAACTGATTGATTGACAGGGTGAAGGGGATGGATTTTTATTAGTTCATCCCCTTTTAAATTACATGGGATATGGCAACATTAAGCGATGCGGCTGATAATTTTAAACTGTTTGTTGGAGGACTTGAGAAAGTTGTAAAACATACAATTCAGAGTAATGCTGATTTGGTGCAGGACTTTATCCGGCAACAATTATATTCAGGGGTGAACGGTCGTGGCAAACCTTTAAGGCCAACTTATCTCAATGATCCTTTTTTTAATTCGGAAGATGCGGGCAGATGGTTCCATAACGCTGAAGGCTATATGAAATGGAAAATGGAGAAAACACCACCGACGCCTTCTTATCTGTTCTTGCCACCGCGTGATATGAAAACTCCAAACCTTATAATCCGTGGAGACTATTATTCTTCTATTACTGCTATCCCAATTGATGACGGATTGAGGATAGAATCTGTCGGAGTCTCTTTCGGGGATGATATTGAAAAGAAATACGGCAGTATAATACTGGCCGTAGGACCCGAAGCATTGGGGCATTTTATGGTTCATTTTATGAATCCCGCATTACGGGAATATTATGCAAAATTCGGTATACTGTGAGCTGTTGGTGTGATATAAAAAAGGATGCAGGATATAGAGAGAGTCCGAAGTCTTGCACGCATAGCTGCCAAGATGGATCACTCTGTGTATGTGCTTTACGAAAGGAAAGACGGAACCTTTGATTTTCTACCGGAAGGTATTGAATTCAATGGAACGTTTGTTGAATTGGTATTTTATTAGAATAAGAAGTAATAACCATCGTGTGAAGGGGCACGATACAAAATTTTAAATTATGGCGAATGAATTTAAAATAACGGATATTGTTGATAAAAAAGCTTTTGATGAATTAACTAGCCTGATTGCTAAATTTAATGAAACCAAAGAGGCTTATGTGAATCTTACCAAAGATTTGGCAGGAGGTCTCAGAGTAAAACCGGGGGATCTTAAGGAATTAGCGGATAAAACAGAGAAGTATACTAATATAATGAACCAATTAGTTACTACTCAGAATAAACTGTCTGATATACAAGGTAGATACAAGGGTATTTTAAATGATCTAAATAAGAATATGAAAGAATTCTTATCATTGTCATCCTTATCAGGAAAGTTTGATTCTCTCATAAGTGCAATAAATAAGGCTTCTGATGCTTTAAAAATCGCATCTGAAGCTCAAAAGGATAATGCTCAAACTACTCAAAGGCAGGCTCAAGCCATGCAATCCGCAAGTTCATCTATTTCATTGACAAGTAGTGCTTATGCGGAGATTCTAAATACCGTAACTTCTTATGATAATAAAGCAAAAGAACTAAATGAAAGGTTGTCTGCTAATAAAATCAGGCTTGATGAAATAAGGAGAGAGCTATCTGAACTATCAAAAGAACTATCTAAGGGTATAATAAGCCAACAAGAATATTTGAACAAAGTATCAGATCTTACAATTAAAGAACGAGATCTTGTACAGCAGAATAAACAGTATACATCTCTTCTGAATGCACATTCAAAAGCCATGGTTTCTACAGCCGGGAGCTATAATGAAATGAGCGCAGCAGTAGTACAATTAGAAAATAGATTTAGAAATTTGTCTGAAGCTCAAAGACAAGGAGATCAAGGAGTCGGTTTAATAAAGCAGATTAAGCAACTAAAAGATGAATTAAAGGCCATTGACGCTCAAATGGGTAATTATCAAAGAAATGTAGGTAACTATACATCACATTGGAATGGATTAAACGCATCTGTCCAGCAAGTGGCCAGAGAGTTGCCTTCATTAGCAGTAGGATGGAATACTTTCTTTCTTGCTATCTCTAATAACTTGCCTATAATGGCTGATGAAATAAAACGTGCAAGAGATGAGTTTAAGGCTTTGCAAGAATCCGGTCAGAAAGGGGTTCCCGTATGGAAACAACTAACTAAATCTATCCTTAATTGGCAAACAGCATTGGTAGTAGGTATTACATTGTTATCTGTGTATGGAAAGGATATAATGAATTGGATAGAAAACTTATTTAAAGCGAAAGAAACCACAGGGGACTTGATTGACTATGAAAATAAATTGCTAATAGCTAGGCAAAAAGGAATTCAAGATATATCTAGAGAAACGACTAAGCTAGATCTTCTTTATAAAACAACTCAAGATACAAATAAATCTATGAAGGAACGTCTTGCAGCAGCTAATGCGTTACAGAAGATGTCACCTGATTATTTAGGTAATATGAAGAAAGAAAGTATATTAGCTGGAGAGGCTAAAGAAGCGTATATGCAATTGAGAAAAGAGTTGGTGGCTTCTGCGATAGCACGTGCACAGTTAGATGAAATGACTAAAATTGCAGCCCAGAGATATAAGGCATGGGTTAAAGAAAGAAATGCTTATGTTTCATATTTAAGATCGGAAAACGAACTTAGCAAGAATAATAGTGATCTACAAAAAACAATAACATTAAATGCAAAAAACAATGGGAAAATGCAAAAGATAGTTTGAGTGATTACGATAAAGCTCTTAAAGGTATGTCTGAGAGTATTGACGTAGACGCTTTGGTAAATGATTCCAATGACGCTAATAAAAAGGAGGCTGAGGAATATGCAAATTACATGAAGAACATAGAGAGTGAATTGACTAAAACCAGAATAGCTCTAATCGAGGATCGTAGAAAAGCAGAGATTGCCAGTGTAGAAAATACTTATAAAGAGAATATCAATAAAATAAAAGGATATTCAGCCAAAGAAAATCAGTTAAGATCCCAATATGAAGAAGAGAAAAATAAAAATATCAGAGATATTAATGAAAAATATGACTTGGAAAGGGAGGAGTATGAATCAGATTTAGAAAAGCGAAGCATTGAATTAAAACTGGATACTATTAAAAACAATTCGGAAAAAGAGCTTGAATATAAACTCGATTTATTACTAAGGATGAATGAAATCTTACGTGAAGAGGAAATCCGTGAAGCGGAAAGGAGAGGTGAAGATGTAGAATTGATTAATAAAAAATATGATGCAAGATTTTCATCTATAATTCAAGATAATATATCAGAGCGTTTAGGGTTGATAAAAAAGGTACCGACAGGGAACTTGATATATTGGATACAAATTCCTTGAAGGAGATTAATGCTTTAAATAAACAATATAAACAAGGGGAAATAAACGAAAAACAGTATAGGGATGGGATATATAGAATCACTAAAGAATCTGGGGAAGCAAAGTTAAAGCTTTTATTGAAAGAAGCGGAGGCAGAACTGGCCTTATCTTCTGACCTCCCTCAAGAGAAGGTTGATGAGATTCAACGGAGAATAGATAAGATTAAGGCTCAGATTGAGGACTTTGGTAATGACATGGATAATGATGAAAATAATCCTGGGAAAAGATGGGCGGATGATTTTAATAATTCTTTGGGCAATTTATCTTCATCTGCCAATAAATATTTGGGGGACTCTGCCAATATATTTAATGCTCTGGGCGATATCATAGGAGAAATTACCGCAAAAATGGATGATGCAGGAGACAGTGTACTTAATTTTTGGGGCAAACTCGATGACAAAGGCAAATTATCCTTTGTGTTGTCTTCATTTGCAAAGATACAAGATGGAATTACTTCTATTATGACAGATATTTATGATGCCAGGATAAAACGTGTGGAAGAGGAACAGGAAGCTAATGAAGAAGCTGGCGAAAAAGAACTGGAGAGAATTGAAAAGTTGGAAAACTCTGGTGTCATCACTAAAGAAGAAGCTGAAGCAAGAAAAAGAGCGGCAGAACAAACTACTGCGAATAAGAATAAAGAACTGGAGAAAAAGAAAGAGGCTCTCCAGCAGAAACAGGCCAAATGGGAGAAGGCTAATGCGATCAGTCAATCTATCATAGCTACTGCACTGGCTGTTTCAAGGGCCCTCCCGAATATGGTTCTGGCTGCATTGGTTGGAGCATTGGGAGCTGCCCAGCTTGCGACTATTATTGCTCAGCCTATTCCCAAATATGCTAAGGGTACAGATAACCATCCCGGTGGGTTAGCTATTGTAGGAGATGGAGGTAAACATGAAGCTGTTGTAACTGACAGGGGAGCTTATATAACTCCTAATGTTCCTACTTTGATTGATTTGCCGCGTCGGGCAAAGGTTATTCCCGATGTAGATATAGAGAGGCGCAGTGATTTCCTGCCTCCTTTTGACAGGTTAGCTTTGTATCGCAGCATGAACTTGCGTTCAGACATAGGTGCTTTGATGAAGGATGCCGAGAGGATGGGTGAGCCTATTACTGTGAATGTGAATAATGATTATAGAAAGTTGGAGCGTGAGATGCAGTCGTTAAACCGTTCGTTTGAAAAGATGGCTAAATACCAGAAGAAGGCTGCAAAAGAAGCCGAGCTAAGAAATATATCAAATCGTATTTAATATGATATACACAGATCTTGATAGAATATCCCTCAGAAGATTCATAGATGTATTTTGTGGAAATTCGGACGCCGTGTGTGAAGGAGATTATAGTGAAGATGAAAAGCAGAAAGCGGCGTCCGGATTGGTTAATGAATATATGTCTATAGTTGGGAAGAAGGGAATATTGGCTGAAGTTTCTAAGAAGAATGAAATTATCAGCCTTGTGATAAAGATACAGTTGATGAACTGCTGCCGTTATCTTACTGAAGAGAAGGAGTGGTCTACGGTTTGTTTGATTCTTAATGATATGGGATATAGTCTTGATCCTAATGATCACAATAAGATATGCAGTAGGATTGAAGCTATTTTATCTAACAGTAGATTTCGGGTGGATAAGATCATGTCAGAACAATCCGACCTCCCTAAGTCGGCTATTATGGATAGGGATTACTTTGTGAGAGAAAGAGTGGCCGTAATGCAACATTTCAATATGCATATTGATCCGGATTCATTTTCCGCAAAGGAATATGCCTATATGGTAAAGAGGATGTGTGATGATGTTGATTTGCGTCTGAAATCATTAAAAAGAAAATAATATGTATTATAAATGTGAATTGTTAGTTGATGGATACTCGTATCAGGTAACGGATAATCTGGTCAATTGGGACGACATAACCACTTCTTTTAAGAGGGGGGATTATGATGGAGTCGTAAGATCGTTCTCTACAAAGTTTGAGTTTTCTAATGCTGCATACAGTCTGTTGAAACGTGTATTCCGGGAAAAGTATCTGCAAGCATCGGCTAGTGTGGTATTTTACACAAGAAATAACAGCTGGCTTTGGAATGAAAGGTTCCGGTGTTCGTTGGACTTCTCGACATTTCAAGACAATGGAAGTACTATATCTATCAGTGCCGTAGATGACAGCCTGGCCGCATTGATAAAAGCTAAAAAGGGAACGCAGTATGAATATGTGGTTAGCGAGCTTACAGAAGGCAAATACTTATACTATGACGGTATAGAAATGAATCAGAATGTAAGTTGGTTGGTTGCCGGGAATAGCATTGAGGATTCAACGGACGTATCGGTTGAGATACAGGCAGCATTAAAGTCCAAATACTTTCCGTTGGCTGTAAAATCAAGCGAGACCTCAATAGGCGGATATATAACCTATGGGGATACTTTTCAGCAGAACGTATCTGATGGTGGTAAAGACACTTTCCTTTTCAGGGCGGAAAGGAATATTACCTGCTTCTTAAGTGTCTCTATCTCGTTTAATGTTCCGGCAAATAAGGCATTGTCTATGACATTGGTAAAAATCGGAGCAGATGGGAATGAAACAGAGCTTACCAGAACTGTTATTAACGACGAACACCCTGAGACCATATTTATACTTTCATATATGAAAGATATAACATTGCTTGAAGGGGATTATTGTTTTATAAGATATGGTTCGGCATATAACATGACTTTGACTATCCGGGACCCTTACATTAGTCTAAATTGGGATGCAAGAATAATACCGGTTAATATTGATATAGTTACGCCTGTCAAGCTTCTAAACCGGCTTCTTCAAAGTATAAATGGAGGGCAGGAAGGAATTACAGGAGAGATCGTTTCAGGGGTAGACAAGAGATTGGATGAATGTATGATAATTCCTGCTGAGAGTGCAAGAGGTCTGAAAAAGGCAAAATTATATTGTTCGTATACAAAGTTTGTTGATTGGATGCAGTCGGAGTTTGGCTTTGTTCCTGTAATAGGGGAAGACAAGGTTACATTTGTACATAGAAGTAGTCTGTTTTCAAAAAACATAGTAAAAAATTTCGGTGACAATATACGGTCGTTTGAATATAGCGTAAATTCTTCCTTGATTTATTCCCGGGTACGGGCCGGTTATGACAAGCAAGATTATGACAGTGTGAACGGACGTGATGAATTTCATTTCACAAATGAATATAGTACCGGAGTGACCTTGACTGAGAATACCTTGGAATTGATAAGTCCGTTTCGGGCTGATGCATACGGAATAGAGTTTTTGGTTCAGAAAAGGGGAGAGGATACTACGGATAGTGATAGCGACAATGATGTATTCTTTGTTAATGCAAGGCTTGCTTCAATAGATGGCGGATACCGTCTTATACGTAAGATAAATGGTGGTCCATCCATTTCCGGGGTAATAAGTCCCGATACAATGTTTAATGCTGTATACTCTCCACGTTATATGATAGAGGCTAACCGGAAGTTTATTGGTGCATTTACCAACACATTGGACTTTGCGTCTTCTGATGGTAACAGTGACGTTGTTATTGATGGAGTATCCGAGAAAACGGATATCCAGTTGACGGAAGGAGAGAGGCTGTTTACTGTTGGCGAGGTTTCAGTAGAGTCCGGAGATATGAAAGCTCCTGATGATCTCACAGGATTAATATCTATAGAGAAGGGAGGAGAAACATATCATGGGTATATTAAAGACGGTAAGTTTAATTACGGCCGTTCTGAAGCTGCTAAATATACTTTGATAGTAGAGAGTATAAAATAAGGTGAAATCGTTCATAATTACGTTTTTAATTCATATATTTGCTACGATAACACAGGTCAAGAGGCTTGTAACCCAAATTCGGACTAAAGGACTATGATTAAGATAGGTGATATATGCCCATTGTTCTTTTCGCCAGTTAAGGACAAATATGCAATCGATGTAGATTACATTCAGAGGTTTCATACAACTGATAAAATACTCCTGCAAATATTTGCGGATGACGGAGAAGTAGCTTCAGCCTCTCTTAACGATCTTATCAAAGGAACTTCTTCCAATATCCAATTCCAGACTTATGAGGTAAATGCATCTGTTATGATGTATTATGTCGTGTTTACTTCACTTCCGGATTCAGTCTATAGTATAACTTTTGAAAGGAAAGAATCTGAGCCATTTGAAGTATGTTCCGATTCCAATATCTTGGAAGAAACCGCATTGATTCGCTATTCACACAAAGATAATAATTCTGCTTTTGATAATATCTTCTGGATAGGAGATACTCAACAGGTATTCGAATGGAGAGTGGAAGCGGGGTTTAAGCCGGCAGGATATTCCGCAAAGATAGATAATGAACAATACCGCAATCAAAGACAAGAAATAGAAGAGTTATATGCTGTTCCCTATGATTCGTATGTACTTACAATAGGAAACTCGTGTGGTGTCCCGTATTGGTTCGGAAGGCATCTTAACCGGATATTGTGTGTGTCTATGTTTGATGTGAATGGAGAGAGATATGTAAGATCCGAGAATTCTGTTCCAGAGATAAGTCAGGTTATGGAAGACAGCCAAATGTTTTTCGTGACTATTGCATTGGAACCACAGGAAAATTCTATTTCCGGTGTTGGCGGTGCTCCTGAGCAGGCGAGCAGCGCATCTATTGTCGGTTTTGTCGTAAATAACCCGAAGGAGGGGGAAATGTTGAAATATAAAGAAAGCGAAGCGGCATTCATAAATACTTCACGAATTTGACATGAAAAAGAATATAAGCAAAATACAATGGTTTGGTTCAGAAATTGAAAACGGGAAAGCAAAAGCTCCCGTCATTTCTCCTGATTCTATGTCGCATTTGGAAGGGCTTAATCAAGGAGAATTTTATATCTGTAATGCAGACGAAGATCCAGCTATATTTATACGTACCAACAGGGATAATGTAGTAGCGTTTAAGCTTGCTGCGGATGTTGACATGGAGGCTTTGAAAAAGGTTTTTCTCCGGAAAGACCAAAACGACACCACCCCCTACAAACTTACCATCCGTGGTGGCATTGAAACAGGTTGGGACCAATCTCAGGCAGAGCCTACCGCTTCTCTCTCTGAGGATGGCATATTAAACGCTGCCGCAGCTATACTGAAGGAATATATGTCTTCTCCGAAGTTTATTCCGGGATTTACAGGAGAAGGTGCCAAACTTTATAAGGACGAAGCCGGTAACTGGACTTTGGAATGTGACATCGTTACCGTCCGCAAGATGATGAAGGTATTTGAACTGATCATTCAGAAAATACGTTCGGTTAACGGTGCCTTGGTAATCAGCCAGAGCAACAGTAAGGTTGTAGAGGTGGCGGAAGATGGCGAGTATTACGTCCTCGACTTCGGTGACGATCAGCCAACATTTCAAGCGCATGACCTTGTAAGACACCAAGTATTTAGCGGAAACGAAGTAGAATACTATTGGGTAGAGATTGATCGTGCAGAAGGCTCTAAGGTTTGGATTCTGAAAAGTGAGTTTAACGGTGTGGTGCCTAAACAGGATGACGAATTGGTACAAATGGGCAACACTCAGAATGTGGCCCGACAGAGCTTGATTTATTTATCTGCCGAGGAAGGCAGCCCACAGAATGAAGGTTTGGGTGAATATTCGTCTTTGCCGGCTACTGTAGATGATGAAACGCAGACTATTCATACTATATATTCCTATACGGTAGATGGAAAGTATTTTAAGTCGGACTTGATAGTTGCGGCTGACTTTAGTACAGCCAGCCTTAATTTCTACAAGTCAGCTTCACTCACTTCTCCCGTATGGACGAAACTAAACGCTACACCTTATGAATTTACCCTATTGCAGGATTTGTTCTACTGGAATGGCGGGTATGTCTATGTAGCTGATATTTACTCGACCGGGACATTATCGGCGATAGGATATTCTTCCGATATCAACAACTTGTTTACCGGTGCCATGGCTGTAAGCGATTTGGATGCCGGCGTTAACTTCTACACCTATGAAAAGGGAAACATGGGTTTTGACGATGATCATTTCTACATCGGTTGGCGTGGAAGTAAAAGCAGCAGGGATTATATGGTCAAGTTTGCCATAGACAAGTCCGGAACTGTCACCCTGTATAAAGAGGATATGGTCTATACAAAGGCTATGCGTATCAGTGGAAATTATATGTTATCTTCAGACAGACTGTCTTTGGAAGTTAGGAGTCTTAAGAATTCGCAGTTCTCCGTATATGACATAGATGATACCATGACTGATGCAATCTGCTACAAATCCGCTTGCTTCCTTGTGTTTACTTCAAAGAGCTACTATTCTATTGAAAATGGAAGTATAACGAAGAAGGAATATGATTTAGGAGGTAAGACAATAGGGACTGTCTCTAACAGCGTCTTAGTTAGTGGTGTGGTGTATGCTTACACTACTAAAGGATATGTATTAACTTTTAAGGACGGTGCCCAGATAAGCACCCCGGAACTGTTTGCAGGTTCAGAGCAAAACGGAGAAGCCGGCCGGATTTTCAATGACGGTAAAAATGTGATTGTCGATATATCTACGCCTAACGCTTATTTTTCTCCTGTTGTCCAGCCGGTAGCCAACGGTCATCCTGTTATCGATATACTGGATGGGGTTAATTCAAAGACGTTTGAAGGTAAGCTGAAAACGAGAATAGGATATTTGGGAGGCATTACGGATACTGATTTTCCCGCAAGTTATCAACCTTCTGGGTATGGATTGTACTCTCTTAATGCTTTCCTGAAAGGTATATTTATCCTTCGCAACGGCAAGACCATCGAACAGGAGTTTGAATCTACCAACAAAGAGATAGATATTGCCAAAACCGATGCGAAAGCAGCCCAGGACAGATTGAACACCTGGGCGGATGATGGTGTCATATCACCAACCGAAAAGACCGCGTTAAAGCAGGAAATGGAGGCTTTGAAAGCGGAAAGAGATTCTATTCTGGCTAATGCAACACGGTATGGCATTGATACCGTTGCTTATCGGAATGCTTTCAACGATTACTATCATGTGCTTGAAACACATTCGGCGAGCGAGCCGGAGAACATACCGGTTAGCGCTTCATTCAAGACTATTCAACAGGCTTATTATGATCAGCAGCGGACAATTATAAACGCGATAAACTCCGCTTCATACTCGTATGTAGGGGAAAAGGTTAAGATTGAGACTGACACGATTATGGAAGCTTTGCCCGGGCAGATTACGTTGGCTGTGAAGGGTGAGGTGAGTAAGGTGAAGGTGGGGGATGTTAACTTGCTGAAAGGTGCTAATGTGGAACTTAATGCTATGGCTTATGCTATTGGATATTACAGTTATGATGCAAATGTAACTAAAGGCAAGGAATATACTCTTACTTTATGTTATACACTTGGAGATGGAATAGAAAATATTACACCTACTTCTATGTCTGGTGCAGGTGCTTTAACTCCATTTTCAACGCACGGTGATAGGGTGATAGAATCAAAGAAAGTTGTTATTGAAGAATTTAATCCAG
>CYGL01000043.1_pt1 | contig 58172 bp, 84 predicted proteins | sample 485531 | NCBI WGS metagenome assembly CYGL01 (sample SAMEA3497897, study PRJEB9818) | human gut metagenome | reverse complement strand
CTCTCCGTGAGCATCGTCTTTGATATCGAGTTTGAGCTTTTTGTAGATATTGAGCGGGTCATTGGCCACGATTTGGTCGATTGCCTGCTCAATTTCATACGCATTTTCTGCGTCCGTGAGCTGGTCAGAGGTGTAAGCCATCCGCATCAGCAGTCCAGACGAATTATAGCCCTTGTCAATATCGAACCGATACCAGTCCTCAAACTGCTCATAAGGGCTATAAGGGTTATCAACAGTGGTTAAAAAGCATCGAATCATAGTTCAAAGCCTTTCTTACTTGTTAAGATTGTCGTAGATCGTAGATTCAGGAATGCCACAAGCCTTTGCAATCTCTGCATAGGTATAGCCGTTCGCCAACATGGCCTGTGCTTTGCCCAGTTTGGCGGAAGACAGAGTTGTGCTCGCCTTCGGCATCGCTCTCTTGATGATTTCATCCGACTTCGACGAGTTCAGAATCTTCATCAACTTCGAGTCAGAGATTGCACCAGCCTGAACTGCTTCCCATTCGCGATCAGTAAACGTAATCTTCACCTTACTGCCGCTTGCGCCAACGGACTCACGTGCACGTCGCATTTCAACATCAGCAATCTTCTTGATTTCTTTCTTGTCTTTCTTGTAGTCCAAGCCCTGAGCCTGTACTTTGGCCTTAATATTAGCATTTGCAATAATGGTAGCGCGCCGTTCTTTCGGCTTGTTACCAATAACTGCATTGAGCTTGGCATTGATAGACTCAACTTCGGCTCTATATTTTTCGGTTGCATCAGGACTTCTCTGGATACCCTTCGTATTTGCTGCTTCTTTTCGTGCTTGATTGGCCAGAGCCTTCAGTTCATTTGAGAAATCAGCATAAAGGTTCTCTTGGACCGTACCAGAAGATAAGGTTCGTGCATCAGGAGTCATGGAAATAAGACTTACTTCAGTCATAGCCTGCACCCTCTTGCCCGTCTTTGGGTCAATATAGGTACGGCCGGACTCCTTATAAACCTTCTCGCCGGTTTCCTTGTCAATATGGGGGCTTCCTTTGCGCTCAGGTACCCGGACGGTCTGTTTCCGTCTGGACAGGAGGGTAGATGCACCGCCATATTTTTCAGTGCCATCGTCCTGCACCCGGATCTGCCATTTTTGCTTCAGCTCCTGGATACCATTTTCACGTTCAGAACGTTTATAGTCCAGTTTGTGCTTCTCAGCATCAATAACGACCATGGAATGCTTAACGGCACGGGCAATATCGCCTTCGGGTGCGCCACGAAGAGTCATGTCAGTAATAAGATTGGAAATAATCCCCATCTCTTTCTGCTTTTCCTCTTTCTTCATGAGGCGCACGCCATTGGGATTTCCTTCAGGCACTGCATACGCTGTCTTCGGGTCAAAGTCTTTCAAATCCTTCAGAGCGGGGGTGGATTTAATATTGACTTTGCTCGACATCGGGATAGCCACGACAGTATCGCCATCGAAGTCAGCACCCGACAGACGTTCTGCAACCTTTGCATTGATGCCAATTGCATCCTGCACCGAGCCAAGATTCCTGCGACCGGACAAATTCTTGTTATTGACGGTCACAAGAGGAATCTCAAAGGTGCCCGCATGAGGAAAACGAACCAGTGCAAGCTGGGTGCCATCAGGATATGTAGGGCAGTAGCATTCTCTTTCACCGATTTTGGACAAAGGTAAAATAACCTTCGTTGCCTGACCGGGGAAAGAAGATGCTTTCAGGGTCATCGAATTGCCTTCGCAAGTATCAGCAAAATCAATCAGCAGCTTTTTCCGAATCGTCGGATTATCGTACTGCATGATTTCATCATATTCTGCCTTGCGGTCAGCAATGGTGAGGTCCAACTGCTGCTTCATCAACTTGATAGGCTGTTTAGAGAGGAACTGCGACGAAAGATTCTTCGCCATGGTGTCCCAGTCCCCTTCTTCCTTCAGCTTGTTGATGGGTGACAGATGTTCTTTTCCGTCCTCACCAATATAAGTGCTCTGGCCATTCGCCTTGATGGCTGCACCAAAGGGATTGTCCGGGTCATCCTTGATGGGTTTTAAGACCTTCATTTTCGGAGTGCCGGATTTCTTGTTGGTGTTAAACACCACATCGTAGCCTTCAGGAATATCATCAGAATATACAGCCATGCCTTTCAGATAGTGACTGTCATCCACCATGATACGAACCTGGGCATAATGCGATTTTCCGAGGTTCAGGTCAGCAACACCTCGCCGAATCTCGATAACACCATCTTTGTCCAAGCCACCTTCATCACCATACCGGATGCAAACACGATCAGAACTCATACTGCTGGGACGCTGGAGCTTCTTGAAGGTTTCACCGCCATCTTCGGAATGGTAGTCACCAAGGGACTGAATCTCATTCTGATGCTGATACGCATATTTCTGGTCGAACTCCGGTTTCGCCAGAACGGTGATGTTCGTCTGCTGGTTAATATTGGTCGGCTGACGGATGCCTACGCCATAGCGCTGATATCCATGCTCCGCCTCCAAAATAAAGACAGCATCGTCCAAATCACCTTCGGAAACACCCAGAACCAGATTGGTGCCTTCCGACACGTCAATCATGCCCTTTTTATCGACTTCTTTTCGGAGAGTTTCCGCGATTTCCTGAGTTCGGGTATATTTATCGGGCTTGTCGTTCTTCAGCATCGAACGAACTGTGGATTCGGAAAGGCCCATTTCCCGACCGATTTCAGTGGGGCCAAGGCCGTCCTGTGCCAATGCACGTGCGCGGTCATATTTGAGTTGCTGACGCTCATGAATAGCTCTGCGCTGAGCCATACGGAACTCAGTAGCACCCATCTTATATTCTTCAGGAAGGGAATCGTTGATGGTCTGGAGAATATCTTTCTCCTTCATGCCGTCTTTCTTCAGTTCTTCAACACGGGAAAGGAAATCGCCCGAATGCTGGTACGGATTTTCGCCGGAACCCCACGGATATCTTCCCGAATGCCGTTTGGTTCCGTAATGTTCCAGGATATTCTCTTCGGATGTGATTCCAAAATATCCTCGAATATCTCTTTCTACCGGATTCATGCTGTAGCTCCTAACTTCAGTTCGGTGATAATCTTATCGAACTCGATGATTTTGGCCATAATAGGGTCGATATCCTCATAGGTCGGATTCATAATCCAAATATCATCGTTCTGGTAGATGCGGTTTTCGATCTGAATATCACGAGGCTTGATGCCATACTCCAGGCAGAAAAGTGCATCGTAGATGAAGAGCTGTTCCATGTGTGCCGGTACCAGACCAGTCTTCAAATCATGGATGCGCAGGAAGTTGTTTGCAAAATGAATTGTGTCGGCCGTACCATAGCAGTTCTCCGAATAATAAAGAACCACTTCAGGGGACATTTGAAAACCGATGGCATCATTGACATAAGAGTTGAGCGTCTTCTTACTCCGAGGAAGCTTCTGCCCAAGCGCAATGCTTTCTGCAGCATACGCATGGAGGCGCGTTCCTCTCTCTTTTGCCTGAAAGTTCACATAGGCTTCTGCAATCCGGGCAGCATCGTAATTGATCCAGTGATACTTACTCGCTCCCAGAAAAGCGTGCTGGCCTTGCAGTCGTGAATGATCGTTCCAGTTCATCCAGTATCTCCTCCTTGTTCTCAGGATAAATAAAAGAGGCATAGCTCATCTCGTTCATCTTGGCTACGTAGTAGTCTTGATTCGGACGATGCGATGCCTTTCCTGTCTTCTTTCCTTCGAGTGCTGCCCATCTGTCTCGATATAAAACCAAGAGATCCGGAATCCCTTGAATTTCATTCGGGTCAAGATGAACGACCATGCAGCCGGGAAAGCGTTTCTTCAGGTCTTTCACCAATCCTGTTTTGAATTTGTTCTCTAGCATACAAACCTCCAAAAATAAAAGAGGAACAGCATGTTTTTACGCACACTGTTCCTCCCATAAAAGAGCAAGAAATTTACGCGGGGATATTTGGTAATATTTGTCAATCTTTTAGAAGGGTAAAAATATAAGGACTGCCACAATCGTGACAATCCTCAAACTTTCACCTTACAGATACCAAGTAAAGGGAGCCTCCTCATACATTTCAGGAGGACCTGCTCGCTTCTCTGCATTCGGATACATATATTCACCATAATCGTTTTTCAAGCCAGTCTCGTCATCCCAATAAGGCATGGGCCAATCAATGTCGGAAATATCATAGACCTTACCGCAGATAGGACAACGCCACTTTTCCTGATTTCGTACCTTTCTCATCCTGATACCATTGTATTCGCACCAGGGCTCTTTCACATGAAGTTCTGTATCGCCATTGTAATAGCAGCGCACCAAATTATTTGCACTGTCTAACGTAGTCCACTCGTGATAGCCAAACTAATTCTCATACTGGGCCATAAACGGAATTTCACGCTTTTTCATAACTTTGCACCTCGCAACTCAATTATATAGTTTTTGTCGTTCTTTTACAAGGTGAAAGTGGTGGCCCTCTTGGCCAATTCGAGCAGAAAACTCGCTGTGGCCAAAAACCCATTTTTATTTCCAACTACTATATATAAAATTTTTAATTTTTTATTAAATTAAGAAAAAAGTGGGTTTTTGGCCAAACGGCATATTTTCAACGTATCTACGTTAAAAGTTGTGGCCATTTTTGCAAAAATTTTTGGCCACAAAGTGGGTTTTTGGCCATAAAATCGCCATTTTTTCACGCATTGACAACTATTGACAGAAATTCCACGAGAAAAAATGGCCAAAAATTCACACCGCGACAATCTTTGACAAATCTTGACATCAAAAAGAAAAGGCCCTGAAATTGCTCCAGAGCCTCCCCTTTTCAGTGGATGATGCCTAAATTTTCAAACATTGCCATAACGGAAATGCATGTCATGAGTGCTGCAAGTATCAGCAGGGTAACGAACAGGTAGCGCCTTCTCTCAGCTTCTTCTTCCTGCCGTTTCTTCTCTTTCAATGCCATGCGCATCATGATAATTTCCTTCAAGTCCTTAGAAAATCCCATCCAGAGCACACCCTTTCTGTTCCAAGAATATCAGTCCTTAATCATGATGTCAAGGTTGGTAATGTTTACCATCCGCTTGCAATGCTCATCCTTGTACCGGAAGACCACCGCCGCCATCGTTTCCTCATACGAAATCTCAGCGACAGGCTTCTGAATGGCCGGATTGGTACCACGAATACGTACCCAAACCTTGCCATCCTTGACGCTCTTCTCGTCAACGCCATAAATCCGCATCATAGCTTATCGTGCCTCCTCCCGCATCAAATATCGCGCCGAGATATACAAGAACTGTTTCAACGGCATTGCCTGCCGAGGAGTATCGCCCAGCACCTTGTAATAAAGCGGCCCATGTGTCTGCTTCCGAACCACAGCATAATCTACCGCCCGACGAAGGAGCCTGTCCATCGCAATGGTGCTCGTGTGATACTTCACGCACAGTTTTCGGTTGATGTCTACAATGGTTGGCGATTCGTTGCTCTGCAGAGCGCTTTTGAGAATATCAATAGCATCAATGAGAGCATCAAAACCACTCATCCAAACAGGTACACCCATGCTATCTACAAATTCGTATGTAGTCATCCTATTACCTCTGTCCCGAAGTCCTCTTAACCTCACCGAGTGCTACTCGCCATGCAAAGACTTCTGCATCGAATTCTTCTTTTGAAACACCATACTTTTTAGCCTCGTACAGCGCCTGCGTATACGACCACGTTCCGTCAACATAGCGCCCGGCATAGATATCGGCGATTTCTTCCTTGGTCATCATGACCGCACCTCCACATCCGGCAGAATATCCGTATGAAAATAGAGCTTGTAGTGGTACGGATCGGTATGTGTGCCGGTGATATCCTCAACGATGTACATGGTATACCCATTCAAGTAGATGTAGTTTTTCTTATATTCGTTCGGTCCGGTCTTCACGGTGCACACCAGTTCGTTGTTGTCATTGTTCGAGATGGACATAGCGCCTTCCATTTCAAGGATAACGTTGTCCGTACGCGCGTTATAGACCGTGATCCGGCGCTCCGCCTCAAAGTAGTCAGCCTGCTTGGAAATGTTTCGATTCACCTTATCCGCTTCAGAGCAGCTGCACAGAACCACGCAGCCAACAAGCATCATCAGACATGCAACAACACAAATAATACGATTTTTCATAGTTTTACTCCACTTCCTTACTGATTTTTACGAGTTTAATGGCAAGCCGCAGAAGAAGCATCTGAATTTCCTGGGCGTTCTTGAGTATTGCCGAAATATCCTGCGTTGACGAATGACTTTTTACCATCAAGGACACATAGGTATTCGGGTCAAACGTTTCTGCATAGCTTACCAGCATATCCACAAAGTCCTTGCCATTAAGAACGACCCTAAACGGTTCTGTTGAGGTACTATGGAGAAGATTTACACCGGCTTTAGTTCGGAACATCCAAAAACCGAACTCATCAAGTGCGGCAACATATCTTTCATCAATTTCTTTCATGCTTACTCCTCCACACTTTCCTTTCTCGTCTGGTCATCCTTCGGCCAGTACGTGTAAATATCATCGAACACCACCGGGATCTTGCTCTGCAACTCCTTCAGCAGCGGGCACATAAGCTCCCGCATCTGAGGATGAGCCGCCACAGGAGTGCGCAGCTTGAAAATGTTGCGCCACTCACGGTAGTTGGCAGTCACCACGATCTCGGTCTTCAGGCACAGGGGCAGCACGCAGCGAGCCTGTTCGGGGCGCATACCGAGTGCGATCATATCCTTATAAAGGATTTCCGCAGATTCGCAGGAATCAAGCCAAGTGCTGCCAGGCGTATATTCTGCGCTTTCACATTTCTTGTCAGCATCGGTCAGCTCAATATAATACGGCCGAATAAAACTGAGTTCCCCGCCAAACTTCTCCTTCGAGTAGTTGCAATACCGAGTGCTCTCCTGCGCAAACGAAGCAATGCGGTGACGTACCAGCTCATTGGCCACACCACGGTCGCAGGTAAACAGAACGCTCAGCTGAGAATGCTCCAGCATAGCCTCATGCTCCTGCTTAATAAGAAAACTCACCAGCTTTTTCGCCGATGAGCCATCCGGAACAATCTTATCCTCGCTCTTGTAGCAGACCCGGGCCACGCGCTCGATCTGCTGCAGTTCCTTGATGCCACCCTCAGAGATTTCGGTGAGGATTTCGTACTTGGGTTCAATGATTTTCATAAAATGTTTACCTCCGTGATATTGTCAATTCATAAGTGATTCTGGTATAATTAAATTTAATAAGGGCTTGCCGAACGTAATAGGCTGCAAGGAGGATTATCATGGCCAACAACCTAGCAAAAGTTTTAACACCTGCCAACCTGAACAATATTTTCTCTGCGGTTTTCAAAGTAAATCATAAGACTGGCGCAAAAGTAGCCAAAGTAGCCTTTAACGATGGCAGTATGCGCATTCAGGCCATTACCAAAACGGGTGTGAAATATATCGGTGAATACGTTCTACCTGCTATTACCAGCAATGCCGATAAAGTAGCGATTGCAAAAGACCTTGCTAAAAACGGTATGAAGCAGGTTGATATTGCAGATCTTCTGCATGTCTCGCAGTCAACCATATCCAATTGGCTTAAAAAATAAAGAGCCACAGATTTCTCTGCAACTCTTTGCTAATTAGTCTTTCTTAAATTCTTTCATGGAAGAAACCTTTGTAGCTTCAAAAATATCCACAACTGGCTTGATATAGACTTCTTTAGCAAACGCGTCTAACACATTCGCTGCCTCATCCTCATTCTCGCTTTTCAGCTTCGCCCAAGTTCGGGACAGTGTTGTGCCAGCCATGTCCACACCCCAAAGCCATACGCAGCCAGCCACCAGTAATACTTTCATAGCTTTCTTCATGATTTCATACCTCCTAAATGCAATTTCGAGACTAATCATCTCATAAAACGCCAAGAATATTTCGCGTCCCTCTGTCAGGTTCATTTCCGATGGAGGACTTTTTTATTTTATAGCAAAATCCTGAACCAGATAAACCACAGCAGCTTCAGCGTGAACGCAATAATCACAGCCCACGCGCAAACCACAATAGTCGTTGCCAGCGCCCTTCCGAAGAACACGCCGAGCTTATGCCAAATATCAGGTTTCATCAATTTTCATCAATATCCTCCTTCACATACCCAACGAAATCCATAAAACCAATGCTGCCGTCCTTGCAAACATGGGTGTCATAGAGTGTCGGATCAAACGGGTGCACATCAGGATAGCGAGAACACAAAGTCCATGCACTTCTTTGAGCTTCTTTGTCGCTTATTGTCGATGCCTTTACATGAGTCTCACCGCACAAACGGCACTTGTAGGTCTGCTGATATAGGACATAGCTCATCTCACACGCCTCCTCACAGCATCCACCCGGCACTCTGCCGCATTAAGCTCAAAGATGGCTGCCGTGATGAACTCCGGGTCACAGTTCTCAAAGTGATTCCGAGCCACCTCAAGGTCACGCAAAGCATCCCGCAGCGTGTTTACCGTCGTGGGAATAGGCTCGATGGCAAATATCTTTTTGACATACTCAGCGATTTTTCGCAACATTTCTACACCTCCACATCTTTGTGACCTGGCGAGCAGTAAGCCAACCTTCAACATCGTCATGGCCAAGCAGTTGTGTACCCATAACCTCAATTAGTCCTTCCTCAAAGCCATAGGAACCCCAGCCCCAAACGCCATCCCAAAGCCGATTTCCGGCAGCATCAAAAACAACGATTTGCTCACCACCGTCATGCCGTCCGCCGGGAAGATAGTCAGGGTTATCCGGTCTGTCCATCTCAGGCCAGCGGCGTCCATAAGTATGCGGAACCTTAGCACGCTTCAGCAGAATATCCAGTTTCTGCATCTCGGTCATGTGGTTTCGTACCCGGAGTTTCCAAGTTTTCTTAGACATGTTTCTCATTTCTGCATTTCCTTTCGTCAGCCTCCATAGCCTTTGTGATTTTATGCTGAATATAAAGCACGCAACCAGCCTGACTATCACACCCGAATGAAGCCAATAGTCCGGCAATAGCATTCAGAGAGTTCAAATCCTCTTCAGTAAATATCATTTGACTTTCACCTTGGCTTCCTTGAAGTTGATGGGCTTCTTGGTACCCTCCCGCGCACACTCCGTCAGGCACTCATTGCAGGGCTCGTCCGTCTCCAGTACCTTGAAGTTCTTGCACTTCGGGCAGTAGGTCACATAGTCCACTTCACGCATCCAGTCATTCATCGGTGTGTTCCTTTCGCTTTACATTAACATTTTTCATGTTGATTTTAGTCGTATGACCACAAAATGGACAGGTAAGATACCCGAATACTTCGCCCGGATACATCAACAAGTAAACGTCCTCAGCAACTTCTCCCATCTCATTAACAAGAAGTTTGTTGCACTTCCAGCACCGTCTTTCCTTATAGTCTTTTTCCTCAGGCTTCCACCTATCATCCAACTCCGGGTGCGTCTCCCGCTGGTTCAGTGCCCAGAGCAGGTTCCAGCAGGCAGCGCGCAGATGGTCCTCATCATCCATACCTACCATGTACTTTGCCAAATGCCGAGAAGCACTGTCCAGCAGCGAATGCAGCGGGATGCCCTTGTCTACATTGTGCTCGCCGTACTTCAACGCGCCTTCCTCGCAGTGCTTGCTGACCTCCATGATGCCGTACCAAGGCAGAAGGTCCATCCTACCTTTTCCTGCGTGCATGTCACGCTTTGCACCGGTTTCAAACTCAGTACGATCTCCAGAATCCTTAATCATTTTCCTTTTTCTCCTTTGCAATTTTTCGCTGTAGTTCGAGCGCCTTGTAAAGTGCTGCCAGAAATGTACGAAATTCATCATCCGTATCGGAACGTTCCATAATGGCAGCTGCCATCTTGTCAGTCTTGACATATCCAGCAATCATCGCTACATAAACATCGAGCATTTCTTCATCTGTCATTTCAAAATCCCCCAAATCTGCTCAGGCGAGCGAATGAGGAACCAGCCGTATGTATAAGTATCTTCCCGCTTCTTCGTAAGCTCTACACCGATGAATTGCCCCAGTCCGCGAATCTGAAGAACTCCCTGAAATCCCGGTTCTGTCGGCTCCTTCGTCATATAGTTGGCCGTCGTAGAGTTCTGACGAGTCGGCTCAAACTTCTTGACCGTTTTGCATCTGTTTTCCAGCATCCTTACAATCCGCTTAATTGTCTTCTTCGACGGGTTGCACATCGGTCTGCCCTCCTTCATATTTCAGGAAAACCCCATATTCATCTCTTATAAACAGCACTTTTCCAGACTTTAATGCGTCGATATCTTTATCCGTGATCCTGAAATAGCTATTGCCAAATAAAGACTGATTCGGGCATACGTCGAGCAAATCAATTGTCTTAAGCGTTTCGTCAAACCAGCTTTCAATTGCTTCCTTTGTAACACGGCACGCCCGATTATTTCCTTTGCACCGTCCATTCTTCATATAACCGGGGCAATTCTCATAGGCCATAAATATCACTCTCCATAAAATTTTCGTTCATTGAATTTCTTTTTGTCGTTCAAGGCTCGCCCAATTGCCAAGTCAATACCCGCCCGTGACTTCAGATGGTAGAACCACAGATCCGTATATGGCGTATTCAGCCGATCAATACGTCCAGAAGCCTGCTCCATAACTTTGTAGGAGTAGTTCTGGGAGTAAAATATAATGGTGTCTGTTTTGATGCAGTTCCAACCTTCTGCTCCTGCATTGTACTGAACCAAATATACCCACTTTTTCCCGTCCGGTATAGGCTGATGCTTATGGCCATTCCACTGCGCCACTTCCACTCCTGCGTCATAGTGAAGATTCAGCAGAATATCCAGCTCATAATCGAAGTTGTAGAAAATGATGACTCTTGGCCGGGTCATACAAATATCAAGCACCTCTTGCTGTCTGCTCGGGTCAGTGTTTACGAGTTTCCGCAACATATAACAGAACTCGCTTGCCGTTTCAATTGGCCGATTCTCATAAGGATTCCAGCGAGACTTATGGATTTCCTTATACTTTGCACGGTCAAAATCAACATAGACAGTCTCATGATGTGGCGTCGTTGGCCGCTTGAAGTCCATATCCACAAGAATCCTGTCGCGCAGTCTCACAAGCCGAGTCGTATTGATGTATCGGTCAATTTTCGGGAACCTCGAGAACCGCGAGTAGATTATATGTTCGTTTTTGAACTGAGTTCGATTCTTATAGAACCCATTTGCAACGAATACCGGGATGTAGTCCGTCCAGCAGTCACCGGGCGTAGCACTGAGCAAAATCCAGTCGTTTTCCTTCGTGATTTTCAGAAATGACTTGACCCATTGACCATCTCCCACAACACGCTGTTCGTCAAATATAAAGAAGGCGTCTTTCGCTCCAATATACTTGTGAACATTGTTCCAGGAATCTACCACGACCTTATGATGGTACATAGCTGCTTTCTCGTCCGTGGTCATCATAAACGGAAGCATTTCTTCTTCCCATTCGAGCGTGTCTCGCTTGCGGGCTGTCGTGATGATGTACAAGTCCTGCGGAGGATCGCGCATCTTCACATACCGCTTGGCATTGACCTTCCCGCCATTCTTGATGTAGTAGTATGCCAATCCAGTCCGGCTCTTACCACTACCAACGCCACCGCACAGAATGCAGCCGTTTTTCATTCGGTTGACTGCATCTAGCTGATAATCATACAGTGCTACTCCAGACACTTGGTTCGCCTCACTTCCTTATGCACGTGAATAGCTTCAGGACGGCAATGGTTTTCGTATGCCAGCAACGCGATCGTAGCTTCCTCTTCGTCCTCGCCTTCGCCGAATAGCGTATAGGCAAACAGCTCTTTTCCATTATGCTCAAAGACTTTCCATACGCGCCATTTGTCTTCCATATCAGTACCTCCGTAAAAAGAAAGAGCCACAGATTTCTCTGCAGCTCTCTCGCTCCTAAAGTCGAATGCCCTGTGTTTCCAGAATGTTCTTGAAAATAGCGCAGTTTTCGATTGTACTTTTGTACATACTTGCCCTGCAATCATTCCGCAGGCCGCGATAATTATCAATCGCGTACACCGACTCCACACTGGGATTATGTAATCTCAGCATAGAGGCCCAATATACAAGATTGTTAATTGTAATCTCTTCCTCCGTAATGAAATGGTAAGCCAATACTCGATACATTTTATCGGCTCCGCCAAGTCCATAAATATAAACCTGTCTGGTCATTCAAACCATCTCCTTTCATAAAGCATCAAGTATTTTTCGCGTTGATAGGTTTGTATTTTATTTTCAGCAAGGTGATTTCCGCAATTGTGTCAAGATCTTCAAGTTCCTTGTCGATGGTACGATTCTTATCTTTCATACCATCGCATATGATCCGACGCTGGGTTTCCGTGAGTGCTTCACAAATAGTCATCGAGTCCGCTCTCCTTTTTCATTAAATATCAGGCATACTGCCATGGTGGGTCAGGCAGGATTTGAACCCGCGATCAAGCAGTTATGAGCTGCCAGCTTTTAGCCAGACTAAGCTACTGACCCAAAATAAAAAGAGCCGCAGATTTCTCCACGGCTCCCGAAATTATTGCGATTACTGCTTCGGCTTCATACGCGCAAAATATCTTTTGCCATCATCGTCCTCAACCAGACAATAGCAGTGGCGAAACATTCTGGCGTATTTCTCAATCATCTCATCTGAAAGAGAGCCGAAGTCATCTTCGGCCAGCCCTACAATCAGAAACGTACCAACCACATAGTCGTACATCTGATTATCAGAGTTATAGAGCGGTCGGTTGAACTCCAAGCCCATGAGTTTGCCCTCATCGTTGCAGATAAGAGCAACCTTGTCATCCCACGGATAGGTTGCTTGAATCATACCGCCAACCTCTTTTTGCAGAGATTCCAGCGAACCGTCAATTTCGATGGTCTCCGGTCGGCACATTGGCTTGATACGCAATACTTTCATAGTCCTTCTCCTTTATTAAAATATAACTCTGAGCTGCTGCCTCTGAGAACGCCATTTGCGACGTGGGCACTCACCGGCTGGAGCATTCAACCGAGGACTGACCCCGGCACTCAGAAATATCATTTAATAAATTTCGAGGTTTGCTACGCGCTTATCAATGCGCTTCTGTTCGATGACATCCGGCGCAATGAAGCTGATGTTTACAATGTAGGACGGAATGCCGTAGCTTTTCGCCGTGCGATTTTCAATGACGCAGCCGCGATAGCTTTGGTCCTCATCGTAGATGCCGATGAAGTAGTTTGCTTCCGACATCTTCTTGATGCTCTCACCGAGATACCAGAGAGCCTGGTTGCTATTCTCAGGAGGATCACCCTCAAAATAAGTCGGAATGACCTCCAGCTCTTCGCCAAAGACAGCCTCTGCAATCCGATGCATCTGCTCCATGGATGCTTTGATGGCGTATTCCGTGCGGTTGCGCATCGGACAGCTGATAAACAATTTCTTCATGCGCTCTCCTCCTTAGAACGGCATATCGTTCGGGTCGTTGGGTTCGGCCATCTTGGCATAACGGTCTGCATACGGGTCGTTGTCCGGGGCCTGCTCCACGTACATCACATCAGCGTACAGAGTATACTCACCGGGAGCATTACGCTTCTCGACGAGATTTGCCTGACAGCAGACATTCTTGACGCGGATGAAGTCCAGCTGGCCGATGGTCTCCGGCGTGCACAGCAGGCGCTTGCCCTGCAGAGTGATCCAGTAAACATGCGGCGGCCACTTCGAGTCCACGTTGACAGTAACCGGGACATAGTAGGTCGGCACGAACGGCTCGTCATAGGTGTAATTGGGGTTTTGATGAGTCTCCTTGACGTTGATGCCCATCGCCTTCATGTCCATGGCCTGTGCAACGGTCGGGATCACAATGTTGACACGGCGCTTGTCCGAACCAAAGCGGTCACGGGCGGGATCGCCGGAAAAGTTGGTAGTGTAAATGAATCTCGTGTCGTCGATATTGACCTTCTGACGTTTCTGGTACATAAAATATCTATCTCCTTACCTTATTTATAATGCGTTGTAGTTATTGAACGGCGTAGAGTGCTCAACATATTCGTCAACGAGCCGACAGCCAGCCTCGAGTGTCACTCCACCGGCCAGCTCTTTCTTTGGGCGGTATGCCATGCAGTTTTCCTCATAACAATCCATGAACTGACCTTTTTCATGCGACGAATATTCACTCTCATATTTCTGAAAGGGGCACTTCACGCTCATTCACCCCGCTCGGCTTTTCTGGCAGCCATATGGGCGAGTTCATGCACGGTCTTGGTTGTGATTGCCGCAGCCTGATTCAGACTGGCCATCATGTCCGTAATCGAACCGACAGAACCAGTCTCCTTCTTTTTCTTCTTGCGGTACTGCTTGAAGACCTTATGGAAACGGTTGCCATTGCCCGCCATCTTCTTCACGATAGCCATGGCAAGGCCCTTTTCCATATCATAGCTGTCTTCCGGGCCGCACTTCACGACAGTCTTGGTGCCATCAGACCACAGAACAATGGTTGCCGGGTCGTTGAAGTATGACCTTGCGAATGCTGACACGACACAGTGCCGAACAGCACAATATCATTCTTCTTGGCACGTTCGGTGGACTGGCGGGAGTAGTCAATTGCCATCGCAGTATAAATAGCCCTGTCAATGTCAATTCCCAGATTGTTTGCCGGCACCCTAATCACGTCTTTGTCAGGATTCCAGGGAAGTTTTTTCATTTATCTCACCTCAAAATTTCTTGCTGCTTCGTCCTGAATATCATTCCAGGGCATGTCGGGTTTCTGCCAAGGCGGCATTCCACCATCGTCCGATACGAACCATTCCAGGTCGCCGTACTGGGCAATAGTGTCCGCCGCCTCATCAACCATCTTGTCGAAATAAGAGCGGTCAATGCTATCCTCCAGATGAAGGTTATAGACCATCTCGCTTTCCAGCCAGCGGTAGTCTTTGGCACCAGTGACCGAATTGTATTTCGTTTCACCGTCGTCTCGGACACCCGCTTCACGCATCAGCAGCGCTCCTCCGCATCCGGGTTTGATGGGACAGAACTGACCAACACGCCCCACGAAAATATAATTGTGCTCGTCTTCGGGCAAAGCCTCGTTTTTATCGAGGTAGATTGCACCCTTAGATACCGACTTGGCTTCGCAAAGGTCGTCAAACACAATATCTTCGTGGGAGAAAAGTGTTTTAAACACGTACGGCACCTGAAACTGAGCACCAGTCGCAGTCCAATGACCGCCCTTCTTCTCGTTCTTTTCAGGAATATAACCGTACTGGGCCTTTGCAGTATCTGCATCGAGATACTTTGCGATATAAACGGCGTTGTTCACAAGGCACATCTTTTCGTATGTGGCCTCGTGCTCAAACGTGTACCCATACTTTTTCGCAAAATCCATGCAGAAGTCGATGATTTCAGGCGTGGCATCCGGAATCTTGATAGAGTCCGTTTTGATGTGCGCCACCGTGAAACCACGCTGCTGCACCTCATCCTGCAGAGTACGCATAAACAGAGCACCACGCAGGGCCACAATGTTGTTACCATTCTTCGGATTGCGGAACGGGTTATCGAAGGTCGCACTGGTCAGGCCGTAAACCGAGTTGATGGCGATTTTCAGAGCCTGCGCCAAAGCTTTTGCCTGTGCAGGGTCGTCCAGATACTTGGCCAACTTACCGCCAAAGAGCTTCTTAGCCTTGTCGTACTCGCCATGTTTTACATAGATACGTACATCCATCAGGTCATTGAAGTTCTTGGTGTAGTCGCCAAAGTAATTCAAAGCAACAGCCGAGTGCGGGTGCAGGGATGCCACATCCAGAAGTGCCACGTTCCAGTACATACCGGGTTCAGCGTAGACATAGCCGCCCAAACCCAAGTCTGTCCCACGGAACATGTTGTGCATCCGACCATCTTCGCCTCTGACCCACTCGTAACCTGGAAAGGCATTGATGATGTTCTTGTCAGTCAGAATATCAGGCTCGACTTCCACCACCGAATCAGACTTACCCGTAGCCAAATCCGTATAGACCAGCTGAGGGTGCTTTTCCTTACCAAAAATAATGCGCGTGGTCAGGCTGTTGGTAGTGTCGTTGACGGTCATCCCAGCAACATCCGCCAGAATTTCACGCGCAACAAAGTCGGCCTTGCGATCTTTGGAGTTGAACACTGCTTCGGTGGCGATAACGTCGTTGTCACAGTATTCTGCAACCTGCCCCCACTTCTCTTCAGGCACCGGCTGGTTCCAAGGCAAGCCAAGCTCCTGATGATGGATGCCCAGCTCGATTTCAAACTTTTTCAAGCTCTGCTTCTTCGATGAGAAGTCATAAATGTCCGTGTAGGACAGGTTATAGGCTTCACCAAAGAAGCCTGCATGGTCGTTGATAATGCGGTTCGACAGCGTGTACAGTTGCTCCGTATTCCAGCCGAGCATGCAGGCCCAAAGCATGTGGTTATCATATTTACGGTTGTTAAAGCCAATCAGACGATACTGCGTCAGCTTTTCAATATCCGTAGCACTGGGGTTAATCAGCCGCGTTACCGGCTTGTCCTCACCGGCGAACTTCCAGTTGACTAAGAAGAGGTTCGGGAATACCTCGCAGTCAAAAAATACGATGGGTGCTTTCTCGTCTTCATCGACCTGAGATGCCACATCCTCCTTCGATTTGAAATGCATCTTTGCCGTGATTTTCAAGCAGGCATCGGCCTGGTTCGTACTGTTCACGGCAAATGCCAGAATTGCATTGCGCATGTCGTCCACATTATAGGGAATCCCACTCTCGTAGGCTTCATCCATAATATGAGCGATAAAGTCAATGCTGGGTTTGGTATAGGGGCTGATTTCTTTTGCGAGGGCTTTCTTAATGAGTACCCGCAGGTGTTTCTCATTTTGGATCTGCTTCACATCGACCATTGCTTTTTCTCCCTTCAATGGTAAGCCGCTGCTGATTTTGGCAACCGGAATATCATTGCATTTGGTCAGCATTCTCCTCAGCGAAGAATTACCGGTGAACACCTTGACCTCAATATGTTCATCATAAATGCGGCTCAGTTTGCTTGCGTCCCCTGTGTAAATGTAGTGCAAGTGGATTCCTGCACCAGATTTACTCAGTTCTGTGTAAGTAGCGGGCCACTTGGACGCTGCCTCCAGATTTCGCTCAAAGCATTTCTTGCCATCGTCGCCCGGAATATCAAAGTCAATGACGATGTGGGTTTCAGGGACTTTGACATAGTGGAGCTTAGATGTGAGAATATCTTTGAGCAACGTTTTGACATTCTCCCACTTTTGCGTAGGAGTGCCATTTTCGTTCGCGTACTGCGCAGGACAATCCTTACAAATATCATCAAAGAGAGAATGCTGTGGTTTCAGGTCAATCCATGACTTAAATGGTTCCTCCTTTGAAGCTGCTTCAGCAGGTGCAGGGTCGGCAAATTCTTTGAACTTGTCTGCCTTGAATCCACTATAGTAGCTTCGCACTCGTTCGCCATTCACATCTTCAGCGCGTTCCTTGTAGTCCGCAAAGTAGTTCATCAGCTCTTCACGGAACGCACGCATCGAATACGGGTAGACAACCTTTGCTCGCTGGTTATACTCGTCATACATCGCCCATGCTCGCTTCAGGGAAATCCCGTCTTCTTTCTTGAAGATATAATACCGGTCGAGCATGAAGTTATAGAAGTCGTTGGAAGCGCCAAGCATCCTCGTTGGAATATAATCGTCGTAGAGATGCTTGTTTGCCTCATAAACCTCTCTGCAGTGCCATGCGATACCACCAAGCTCGAAGTCCGTCTTAGCGTAGAGTTCAGAATATCTTTTCTGAGGAATCTTCTCACCAGTCGGAACCACATCAATCAGTCGGCGAATCAAACCGGACTTCGCATCGGTGATCTTGACGGGTTTGTTTGTGGCAAGAATCAGAAAGCTCTTGAACTGATTGGCATAAGCACTACGGAATTTCTCATTGACCATCATGGTTTCATGAGATACCAGCGAGTTCAGACGAGTGTTGTCCTCGATTTTAGACAGGTTGCCTTCATGCTGAATTGCAATCAGAGGGTTTGCCTTGAATGCTTCCAGCGAGAACGCATTTGATGCAGAACCCAGCGCTTGGGAATCGAACGCTGCATAATATCCAGGAAAGAGCTTCTGGATAATGTTCAACACCGTGGATTTACCACTGCCGGGTGGACCATAGAGAACCATGAACTTCTGAATAGTCTTGGAATCGCCATTGACAATAGAGCCGATGCACCACTCAATTTTCTCTCGTTCTTCTGGAGAGTAGAGCGTCTGCATCAGCTCGTCATAAGCATCAATGTTCCCCGGTTCCAACACATACGGAAGCTTCTTGGATGCGTAGCTCTCCTTTTTGACCGGAGTATTCGCAAATATCAGCTGTTCATCCAGCGTGTGGTAGTTGTCCCGCATCTGACGCTGGCAATACTTGTGCCAGTTGTCGATCATACCGGATTCCGCATCCCACATATGGAGCACCCGGTAGTTGTCCAGATGCTCCTTGTGCTCATTTGCGTAAATATCCAGCTCATGGTCGATCAGCTGAAGCGCATCCTGTTCATCAATGCTCCACAGACCTCGTTCTTCCAGCCATATGGCGTAGAAATCAGAACCCCGAATCATCAAATCCTTGGATTTTTTGATGATGAATTTGGGATAGATTTCGATTACACCGCGTTTTCCCGTGCGCGTTGCAATCATCAGGAAATCAATCATCGGTAACTGACTTCCTCCTTTCTACGAGATCTGTATCAGACATCTTTTTTCGTGACACTTGCCTTGCCATCGCAGCAAATGTCCTTTTTAAACTGCATCTCTGCGAGTTCTGCTTCAGCGGCATCGGCACGTTCCTTTTCGGCCTTGCGCTTCTTCTCGCTCTCGTCCAGCATCTTGCAGGCAGTCCAGAACAGACCAATGGTGCCTACCAGCAGCAGATTCTTGCCGAAAAGCTTGCCCTTCTGGCGGCGAATCACCTTCTGGGCGGCATCCAGTGCCAACTGGGTCTGTGCGAGTTCGTAGTAAATGTTATTCATAGTCACTTTTCCTCCAATAATTAAGGTCTGCCAAAATCAGCCGACCAATATGTTCGGTATTCCTACATGCTGTAATTCGCATCAAAACGACGGAATCATGGAGAACTTGCTCAATTATGCCTTCCATCGGGATGCAGATTTTCGATACATACACCATCAGATATTGCTCTCGTTGAGATACGCCATCAGCTGGTACCAGATGTCCAGCTTGCGCATATCCACGTTCGGGCTTATCAAAGTAAAGAGCCCACCAGCTCCAGTCGGCTGATAGGCTCTCTGATTGAAACGGTCGATAACGAACTGAGCACGACCTTCGTTGAACCGAGCATCATCCATAGCAGCCATTCCAAGGCTGACAATCATGCTCCAGAACCACTGTCCTACTCGATTCCCTGCTTCAGAATCCGCCATGATGTGTTCTTCGATACGGATGGAAAGCCCCACCATCATCTCCAGCATACTGCATGGCATTCCGCTTGTTGCACTGTTTAACGCTGCATACGGAATACTTTTTTCCTGAGCGAATCGGTAGCGCAGGTCTCGCCCATCTTCAGCGCGACTCGCATCCATCTCGCAGGATGGAATAAAGTCTTGCTGAAATAAAAACGCAAGCAGCTTGTGGAAAGAAAGGTTTCTGGGCTCCCACCTTCCACAAACCGTTTCACGCAGCCAGTCAAAATACTGACTGGTCATGTCGTTAAATATCATTCATACTCCTCTCCGGAGTTAGGATACAAGTCCGCATACTTATTACGTACCTTCAGAACTTCGTAGTCCTTCCGGTAGTTGTGATTGCGGACATGGACAAGATCCGGCTCTTCTGCTCCAAAATTATCCAGAGCCTTAGAGCCAATCACCTTTTCGATGTCCTCTACCCTGCTCCCATCACTGTCATAAGTCAGGATGCCGTCTGCATAGTAGGTCAGGAAGCTGGTTTCATAATCATCTTCGTTACCGAACTCGTCACTCGGAATGATTTCAATAGCCTCCATCGGCTCATGAGTCGGCTTCTCAGAATCTTCCTCCTGACGATACGGGCCGCTCACGAGATCATACGCCTTTTCGTTCGCCCGCTGCTCGATGGTCGTATCCAGTTCCTCCTCACGCTGCTTAAAATGGTTCCGAGCGTCCTCGACCAGTGCATCTGCCTGTTTCTTATAGTTATCACGCATCAGAAAGTGCATCGTGGCTACACCAGCAGCAAATCCGCCTACAAATATCAAGGCATCACGCATCAGTTTCTTCATCTGCTTCTTCTCCTTTAATCGTCATCATGGTGAAGGCCAGTCCTCCAAAGAAGAGCGATACGCTCATGAGGACCCCTCCAACCAGATGCCTCTTTCGTTTCGTGTCGGTCAAATAATCGAGGAATAAAAACACCGATTCTAAACCGTCCATATCTGCTCCTTACAACATTCTGGCAATTTCATCAACCATTTGACTCCACTCATGACCATAAATCATGCAACGAGTATCGAACATGCGCGGATTTTTCTTTTTCGCATCTTCCGTAGCAACGGGCACACTGCAATTCAGTTCAATCCCCCTGTTCGCGAGTTTATCGTTAAGAAAATCGTCAAACACTTCAACGATTTCACGTGCTTTCGCATACTTATCGTCCATCTTGCTCCTCACTCAGAAAGAACTGCCAGACCGGATACGAAGCACACTCCGGCCATGGCTGCAAATACATAGGAAAGCGTCTTTACGTATCTGGTCATAGCTTGTCCCTCCAAAATATCAGTTAGATTTTGTCGATGATGATGCCGTCACAGTTGAAATGCAGAATGACGGAACGCTCCTCGCCACGGAGGAAGCTCTTCAGTGCCTCATCGCTCGACTCAAAGCTCATGAGACCGAAATCCACATGGTTGTGCAGCGAAGTATCGTTTGGATTGTAAACCCAACCAACGACCTGGCCAGTAGGAGTGCGCAGAGACTGACCGCCGTGCGTGCCAATCATGGTGAGCACTTCATTCAGGAACAGGTGCCCCTGAGAACGCAGCTTTTTGTTCGCTGCAGACTCCATGAGGAGCAAATAATTCCGGTTCAGGTCGGCATCCCGCTCCCATGTATCCACCGTTTCATCGAAAATCAGAGTGCACGGATCATCTGCCTGCTCGGCAATGTCCTTGTACTCCTTGATGACTTCCTCCACGCCGTTCTCATCGACCTTCTTAGTTTCGACTTCAACGGCCTTGATGTTTTGCTCCAGTTCATGCTGAACACGCTCACCAAAGCGGTCAGCGACGCGGTTCTTATAACTGTTGAAAGTCTGCTCCAGTGCGATGTACGCTGCCGTCAGGGTTGCATTCCGCTTCGTCATGATGTGGTGACTGCCAAACATGCAGCCGAGGGATGCTGCGCCCAGACCAACCGCAGGAGCGTATACCTTTGCCAACTTCAGACCGGTCTTCAGGTACTGCTTGGTAATGTCATCCTTCATGTCCTTTTCGGTATAGGTTTCACCTTCGGCCAGCTCGATCTCGCCAGAATCCACCTTGTCCTTTGCCTCGTGGATTTTCTCCACGCTGGTCTTGTGCTCAGCCAGAATATCCTGCGCCTTCAGGGTTGCCTTGCAGGCCAGAACGGTAGCCGTTACGCCGCCGATTGCAGCGCCAACAACCATGATGGTCGGGCTTGCCTTCTTCAGCTTGAATGCAGTCTTAGACAACACCTGCGTTGCCTTGGTCATGATTTCTTCCTTTTTCATAGAAATATCAGTCCTTTCATTAGTTCAGAGGAACAGGTTTCGGGAAAACGATGGTATAGCCGCCAGGAACGCCCTTGATCGTTGCCGGGCCGAGGTCATACCATCCGTATTTGCAGTCCTGATAGTCACGCGCATCACGAGTGATACCCACGACATCGTAAAAGTCAGCAATCGTGACCTGCCCGTAATCGTGGATTGCATGGCCCATTTCATTCAGAACATCATTCGCATCACCATAGCTGTCGAACGTGATGTTCTGCCAGTCCAGACGGTTCGGCCGATAGCTATTCTGCTGGGGGCGGTTCTGATTTGCATTTGCGTAATAGCTGCTGTAACTGTTACGCTGCTGAGAATATCCACCATTGTTGCCACGGGAACGGTCAACGCCAAAGAGCGCAATATTTACGGCAGAGCACACCATGTTCTTGATACCGGGCAGAATATAATCCGTCCACAGCTTTTCACGAATTGTCTGCAGGTCTTCAGCCAGAAAATTATGAGCCAGCTTCTGAATCTCGCTTTCCTGCTTGATGGTCACTTTGCCGGTCGTGACCTTCTTCAGCTGTTTCTTCGGCGGCTCGCCCGTGGAGTTGATGCTGCTGGAAGGCATATCGATCTTAGCCATTGGTTGCTACCTCCTGTGCCGTAGCGATAATGGTCATGCCAATTTCCCTGGCCGTGTTCGGGAGCCATGCAGTACCAACGGACTTGCCCGTAATCTTATCCGTAACAGTAATCAACACTTTTTCAATACCATTGGTGCTGATGTACTTGTCTACGCCGAGCCGATAGCTCTTCAGACAAGCCTTCGGACCCTTCTCGACCAGCATTTTGATATATGCCTTATCGCCTGCAACACCAACGGCCACACCGGCAGCAAAGATGCCGCCAATGATAGCAGCCTTTTTCCAGTTGAACTTTTTGTCGTTTTTCTTTTCCATGGTTATTCTCCTTTATAAAAACAAAAGGAGCCGCGGATTTCTCCACGACTCCTTCTCGGTTATCCAACAGATTATTCTTCTTCAGTGTCTTCCACTTCAGTCACTTCTGCTTCGATGGACTCTTCCTTCGCCTTCTTGCTCTCCATCCAGGCGGCCAACTTGTAACACAGCGGAACCATCACGTGCTTGCAGAGCATTTCTGCGCCTTTGTAAGCAGCGGCACCTGCCAGCATCCATGCTGCAGTCTTACCAAAGTTACCAGATGCGCTCGGCATCTCTGCATCGTTCGTGTCCACACTGGGCACCAGATTATCAACCTCCGGCATTGCATCGGCCATAGGGTCCATCTTGTTCATCATTTCGTTTTCCATAGTGATTTCTCCTTTTTTAAAATATAAATGTTGGAGTATACCTCCATAACAGTCGATGAAATTTTCGCGGATTAGTAACCCAGCCACTTCGGAGGGGTTCGGTAATCCAGAACCAAGCAGGGCATACCGTCATCATCCAGTTTGGAGCTGTAGAAGGTTTCAATTTCCAGCGTGGAATCCGTATCCCAACCGAGCATGTCGCCGTTCTTGATGTGTTCCAGCCCCAGATAGTCGAACAGGTCATTCTGGGTCACGCGAAAATCGCTGAGAAGCTGCTTGTTCAGGCCGTTCATCGCCCGGTCCAGCGCATTCGCAGTCGTTCTGAAATATCTTCCAGAGAAGCTCTCATAGCACTCGACCAGCTGATCGTATGCTGCATCACGGGCTGCCGGCACGATAGCAGGGTTTTCTTCCGGCTTCTTTGTCATTTTATCGAGGGTAATGGTCTGGCGAAGTTCTTTCTCCTTATCTTCGCCAATGGTTTCCACGACCTTCTCCTGATACTGCTTCAGGGCACTCTCGCTCAGAGAATATGCCGCTGCCAGTGCTGCGTTGCGCCGGTCATTCTCGTTCATGGCACCAATCATGCAGCCTGCCGATGCCACCATGGAAATAGCCGTAGGAATATAAGCCGGGGCAGCAGTTTTCACGATGGTCTTCACATCCAGCTTATCCATGCCGAGTTCCTGCTTTTTCTCATCGAGCAGAATCATCGCCTTGGGAGTTGCCTTGACCGCGAAAACCACGCTCGTGACCATGCCTGCAATGCTGCCGCAGACCAGAATCTTGGGAAGGTTCTTCTTGATACCCTTTCCCACCGCCTTACCGAATGCTTTCAGGTTCATTTTTCATACCTCCAAAAATATAAAAGAAAGAGCCACAGATTTTTCTGCAGCTCTTTGCTCCTTAGTTAAATCTATCCTCAGAATAATTGCGAGAATTGTGTGCTCTCCTTCTTACCGGAGCAGGATCGCTTCTCAACCAGCTGTAGAACCGAATCGGCTGCAAGAGCAAGTACCAGATCAGCGTATCAAGTGCGCTAAGCATTGCCTGCCCAAGCACCTTCATGGCGCTCAGCATTTCAAAATCCACCCGCTTAAAGTATTCATTGTCAAACATCATTTTACCTCCAATTTTCATTTAGGATTTCTCCATAATAGCGTTGGATTTTTTCGCGATCAGTGGTCTTTCTCAGCCAGTTGCTTGTGCACTTCCTCGCGCACCATGTCCTGCAGTTCATCTTCGGTCTTCTGGTTTTCGAGCAGGTCATGACCAAACCCCATGATTGCGCTTGCCGCAAGCATCGCCATGGATGCAACTTTCCACCAGTTGATGTTCTTCATAAATATCAGTCTCCTTTTTAAAACGGCAGTTCGCTTTTTACTTTTTCGATGTCTTTGCCGTACAGACCTTCATACGGGTCATAGTTCAGGTAGTTTTCGACGGGTTCCTGAAATGCACTCACATAGTACACTTCCAGGCCATCATCGGTTTGCTGCTTTGTATAACTGAAGTCGATCCAGTAATTCTCCCACATTGCGCCGAGATAATCCGCGCTCCATCCCCTGTTGTCCAGTTCGGGCACAAAGTCCAAATTCAGATACCCGTAGAAATCATTCAGGGCAATGTATCCGTGTAAGGCAAAGTCGTGGTTCACCTCGTAGAATGCAGTCAGCAACTCGGCTTCTGTTGCATGAAAATATCTTTTTGAGATGGGTTCGTAGCAAAGCAGTTTTTGACTTTCATCTGGCTTTTCAGACTGTGCCTTCTTGAAAATATCAGCCTCCTGCTCAGCCCCCAGCTGTTTCTGCACCTGCTTACGGTACTCCTGATAGGTCTTACCCAGCGCCATGTACGCAGCGGTCAGGCTTGCAATCTGCTTCTTGTTCAGAGCGTTCGAGCCGAGGATGCAGGCGATGGTTCCCACGCCAAGTGCAGTCGCAGGCAAATAGAACTTCCAGCAGTCCTTCACTTTTTCCTTTGTGGTGTATTCCGGTTCCGCAGCGTTCAGTTCCAAGAGCTTTTCCGCCTTGATCGTTGCCTTGCCGGTTTCAATGGCTGTCAGTACCACACCAACGGAGGCACCGATTGCCAGAATTGTCCCGCCATTCTTTTTCAAGAACCGGGACGCGGATTTCATGAGGTTCATAGGTTTCTCCCTTCAAATATAAAAGACAAAGAGCCGCAGATTTCTCCACGGCTCCGTGCCTCGTGAGTTACTTCGTCCAGCCTTTCATTCTGTAGTAGTCGTTCAGCTTCTCCAGAATCGCCCAGCCCTTATCTTCACCGAACATCGCAGTCATGCCTTCGATGGTTGCATTGCATGTTTTTGCCTTGGCTGTACCCTTTATGCCATCCAGCTTTATAGCCGTGGTCATGGACACAGCTGCCATAGCCGTAAAACATGAGCATACAGCCCACGATTTCCATTGCTGCATGTACAGCATCACGCTTGTTGATTTTGATTTTCATAGTAAACCTCCTAAAGTATGAAACTCCGAGATGTAACTCATCTCATAAAATGACCTGAAGTTTTCGCGTCAACAGATTCCCGCCTTCTTCAGAATATCCATGAGGTCGGCTTTCGGCATCTCGGCATCCAGTTCCAGATGAACCGTTACCTTCTGTTCCTTGTCGGACCATTTAGCCTGAACATCATCCAGATTGACCTTGATACCGTACTTTTGTTTAGCAATTGCCTTGTTGATAGCCGAAGAAATGATTCTGCGCATAAAGCTCGACCGGATAAGCATTAAGTCCTCCATGATGGTTCTTCTCCTTTTGTTTTTAAATATAAAAGACAAAGAGTCGCAGATTTCTCCACGGCTCCATGCCATCAGTCATCACAACGCATTCAAATCGTTGAGAATCATGTACTCGTCCTCACCAAGTTGCTTTCTACGGCTGAACTCAGCCCATTCGTTCGTTTTCAGTTTCCGACGAAGCTTGATATAGTGCCCTGTCCTGTGACTATATACATACAAGTCCTTCAGATTCTGTTCCTTGACCTGTGCCGTGTGCTTCAACAGCATTTTTGCTCCTGCTGCGATTCCGCTCACAACAAACGGTCCATAGGTAACGATCTCATACTTGTGGTTATACACCCACGTTTCAGCCCTATCTTTCTTGTCCTGAAACCATTCTCGAAACTGAGCTTTCTTTCTTGCCCGTTCAAGTTCCTTGATTGTGTAGACTTTTGCCATAATTATCTCTCCTTTGTAGCATTCGTTTCTACTTCCATAATAGAGCAAGAACTATTCGCGGTTAGATCAAGCTTCGGTCGAATACCGTTTCCCATCGTTCCTTTTTCAGCGGTTTCATACGTAAGGCCCACATGATTTGCCGAACCGTGACCGTGGGATAACAACCATTTGTGTCTTTCTTCTTCGCATGGTGGTCAAAGTATTCCTTGAACCCATCATGCAGATAGATTTTGTCGTTCAGCCATGGGTCGATAGCGCTCCATGTAGTAGATTTTGTTTTCTCGTTGAAACGCTGCTGGATAACGCAAAGTCCTTTTCCATGGTCTAAATATAACGTGCTGATGCGATAGACCGGATGATTACAGCGGTACGTTTGCCCGTAGTAACTCGTCCAATTTTCAGGTGGCACATTATGGTATCTCATAAAAGAAAGAGAAGCCGCAGATTTCTCCGCAGCCTCTCCTGTCCCTCCTTTATACAGACTTTTTTCCGTAATCCTTGTAGATCGTCTTGCCGTCCCGATAGCGGTCGTCGAACACCTGCACGCCACCCGCCGAACAGATTGCCCAGAACCGGTCATGGTGAATCATCAGAAACGCCCCCAGTACAGTCGTTGCAGCGCCTACGATAACCTTCACTGCTTCGGTTTTCCAAGTCTTTTCCGCTCTCTCTGCTTCGAGACGGAGCTCCTGATTCTTCATCTGAAGCTCATCCTCGCGTACATTTTTGTCGGCCTGACTTGTCTTTTCCTTCACGCGAATTTCGTAGAACTTTGCAGCGCACTCATAGGCAGCCTTGTATTCATTACCCCCCGGTGCCAGATCCTTGATCCGTTCAAGCTCGTGCTTAATCGTTTCGTCCATCAGTTCTTCGTTCTGGACTGCATTCAGTTCTTCCATTTTGAATTTCTCCTTTTAAGTCAATATTTGGAGTTTTCTCCATTAAACAGTATGTTTTTCTCGCGGTTTTACTTTATCTACTTTGAGAACCACGTACTGCTTATTAGCAAAGTTGACAAGCTCGTCATCCAGATCGAGAAAGAGATTTGGGTTTTCGTCTTCTCGTGCCTGAACAACAACAAGTGCTCCGATTGATTCGGCATCGTAGTCGATTTTCCACCGAATGGCAGAACCAACCACAAAGCCAATCGTTGCACAGATAACGGCAAGTCCAATGACGATGTACATTTTTTCAAATCTCCTTTTACTAAAATATCAGATAAAGTGGTCGTGTGCGTGCCGGAAAATATAAAAGGAGTTGCAGATTTCTCCGCAGCTCCCTTATGACTTAGATGTCGTTTCGAATCAGGAACAGTTCATTATAGTTGCAAGCCGCTCTTACGATACCTCTTGCCCGAATCAATGCGATTGCGTTCGCATAGGCCGCACGTGCACTTTGAGCATTTTTATACTCGCCTGCATCAATGTACATAACTTTCTGATTGCTCTCGATGAACACGCGGATTTTGTCCATTGCGTTCACATAACCTCGGTCGTAAGTCGTCTTTACTCGGTTGCCCATTATAAATTCTCCTTTCATTTTCCAGAAGACATCCTTCCATAAAGCAACAAGAAAAGTTCGCGATGCCTAACTTAGAATAGAAAATAAAAAGAAAGAGAACGTGGATTTGAACCCGTGACCTCTGCAACTAAGCAGCGCTCTCCCAGCCTGAGCTATCTCCTTCCATAAAGGAAGATGAAATTTTCGCGGACAAAAAGCAGAGGGCATGTTTTTAATTTACTTGTTGCCCTTTGTCTGTTCAGAACCCAAACATTCTTTTGCCTTTTTCAATCTGAGATATGCCACATATGCTTCCATGGTTGTTCCCACCAAGCAAATTGCAGCAGTGCTCACCTTCATAAAAGGTACTGTCCGTAAAAGTTTCTTTCCAATAACGTATGCAGACTTCATAGTATCATCCTCCAATACGCCCTCTACCTCTCATAAAGCACCCTGAAAATTTCACGAACAGACAAAAAAGAAAAGAGCCTGTGATTTCTCACAAGCTCTTGTATGGGTAAATATCAATCTTTCATCGCCGCTTCAAACTCTTCCACGGTCATTTCCACACGCGGTGCAGCATCTTCCACTTTCAACAGACCATCTCGCACTAGCCCGGCCAAAATATCAATTTCAACCTTGTGCTTGATGATTTTCTCTTGGACTTTCAGCTGCTGGTGCCTTACCCATTCTTTTTCGGTTAAACACCATGAGCGACATTCAGGATATCTTTTATCGCCGCACTTGTTACACATCATCCTATGGCGACCGAGATCAGGAATTTCTTCATCGAACTCTTTGAGAACAACTGTCCATTTACCATTAACCTTTTCTGGACATGCCATTTTTGAATGCACAAGCATCTCATCTCGCCCCCTTTTGTTTAGTATATCACAGTCAAGCCAAAAGCAAAAGACCGTGTTTCAGATCTTTCGCTCCCTAGAACGGTGATTAGGAAATCAACGTCAAGTAGCGTTTCAGCAGGCGTTCATATGTTTCTTCATCTGTTTCGATGAAAACACGAACCTCCATCCGACTCTTTGAGTTTTTGCTACTCTCAATAGTCAGACGATAAAAACCTTCGTCATTCAGCATACGAATACAAATGCCAAGCTGTCTATCGCTCTTTGCCAGAAATGATTCCATAGCTCTCACCTCCTTCCATAAAAGAGGCAGAAGTTTTCGCGTCACTGGCGTTCTTTACTGAGGAGCCAGAAAAAATACCGATAATATTCATAATAGATCTCACGGCAGCACGGGCATCCGTTCGCCTGAAGTGTGTTATATCCATCGCCTTCTGTTACACCACGCTTGATGTACGGTGCCAGTGAAGTGTCAAGTTCCGCAATACACCTGTCCACGATATCGATGCACCGAGAATAGAACACCCTCGATAAGGCGATTCGTTCTGTCTGACTTTCAGGCGGACGCCCTTTAATGATTCCCGAAATATCATTCGGCGATGTCTGCCAGCCGTCGATCAGGTTCAATGCTTTCTTCCAGTCATTGTACTGCCTGCAAAAATACTTCAGTTCGTAGTACCGATATCTCGGAATATGGTACGGGTTCTTCTTTGAGAGTTCAGCACGTTCCCTGCTCATCGCTCACCCCTCCATTCGTAGCCAGTATGCTCGTAAAGGAGCTTGGGTGAGATATAATAGTTGATCCTACCCAGTTTCGAGTTCATCTGCTGAACATCAGTCACTCGTTTTCCGTTTCGCGTCGCTTCTCCAATCGGCAGCCAGCCTGCAATAATCCCGGCTCTCACCCACGCTGGGTCTCTGCCATACACTCGTGCCACTACACGCACCGGTACTGATCCCATTTTGATTTTTTCATGTTCCATAACAATGTCAAACTCCTTTTCTCCCGTTTGAATGCGTTTTTCTGCATTCCTGGGTTCAAAAGGATGATACAGTCAAAAACAGTCCCCCGCGTGCTGTTTTTATCTTTTTTCGGCACGAAGGATTGACAATCAAAAATCTATCGTTTAACCTAGAATAGCTTTTCCAAAAGAAAAAGCCCGGTTTGACCGAGCTTTTGCGTGGAAATGGCAAATTTATATAATTATTGAAGGAGGTTTCTATGCTAAAACTTTGCCCAGAGTGTTGTCTGCAAGTGAGTGATCGGGCCACAGCCTGTCCTCATTGCGGCTACCCGCTCAACCCAACGCCTGTTCCAGTCCCACAGCGCCCCGCTCCTCAAAAACGGCGAATGCATCTTCCAAACGGCTTTGGTTCCATTACGGAAGTCCGAACAAAAAATCTTCGCAACCCGTTTTATGTTACCGTTCCTGCCGGAAAAACTCCAGAAGGCCGTCCCATTCGTAAGCCGCTCAAACCCAAATCGTCTTTCAAGACGTACAATGAGGCTTATCAGGCTCTCGTGGAATATCACCGGAACCCTTACGATCCTGAAACGATCATCAGCTTTCAGGAACTGTATGATCTCTGGTATCATGAGCGGGAAAAAGCAAAGCCCGATAAAACGACTCTGTCACGTTATCGCAGCCTTTGGCGGTACTCCGCTCCGATCAAAGATATGGCAGTGCGTGACCTTCGTGTTCACCATTTAAAGGAGTGTGTGCTTCATGGCACCGTCGTAAATAATGGTGCTGCTGTCGAAATCTCTCCGATCACAGCAGCAAAACTCAAATTCATGTATAACCAGCTGTTTGATTATGCCGTCGAAAATGAATACGTAGATAAAAACATCGCCCGTATGTTCAGCGTCAACTCTGAGTTTGAAACGCAGCATGAGCACTTCCCCTATACCGACGAAGAAATCGACATTCTCTGGAAAAATGTCGGGGCCTGCGACGTTGCCGACCTGATTTTGATTCAGTGCTATTCTGGTTGGCGGCCGCAGGAGCTTGTCAAGTTAAAAACCGCAGATGTTCACCTTGACGAGCGTTGGATTCAAGGCGGCATGAAAACGAAAAACGGCAAAAATCGTCAGGTACCAATCCATACAAAGATCACGCCACTCATCCAGCATCGCTATGAGGAAGCACGGAGTATCGGCAGTGAATACCTTTTTAATCATCATTACAAGCGCTGGCCTGATAGGTGGACAAAATACTCCTATGGTTACCTTTCCGATGCGTTTATCGAAACACTCCCACTGTTGGGCATCAACCCAGAGCATCGTGGGCATGATGGCCGTGTGCATTTTGTTACTCTAGCCAAGAAAGCTGAGATGGATGAATATGCTCTCAAGCGAATCGTTGGCCATAAAATCGATGACCTTACAGAGCGTGTTTATACTAGGCGTACCATCGAATGGCTCATCAGCGAGCTCGATAAAATCCCCTGACATTCCAGCACCAATCTAGCATCAGTCCGAAATATTACAATTTGAGCTGCTTTTTCTTCCACATATTTCCATTTTGAATTATGTGCTTTTCGCTCACAAGATTTTCTTTTTTAAAATGCAGAAAATTTCAGCCAGTTCATATATTTTTACGCTAAAACGCAAAAAAGAGTCATTCTCTCGGCACTCTTGAGAGAACGACTCCATGGTATTGGCTTTATAAATATCAGATGCTGATGGTGTTGCACACGTCGATCAGCACCGGGTCAAGCGTCTTGGTCAGAAATCGCTCACCGCAAAATTTAACTATAGCTCGTCAAATTCTACACATCCATCCATCACCGCTCCATTTTCGTTCCATGCTTTTATAAGTTCATGCCTGTTCATCTGATTTTCTGCAAAAAGTTTCTTTTCAGTCACCAATGGAGAAATCGTGCAGCTCAAAAAATAAAAGTCCCAGCAACTTTCGCTCACAGCTCCTACTCAGAGCCACAAACGATTGTTGCAGGGGCTTTCTTCATCTTACCGGTCACTCCATTTTGAATTTCTCAAGACATATCCTGTCTTCGGCGAGTGCCAGATGAAATATCTTCAGGCGTCGCAAAAGAATCATTCAGCTTGGACTCGTGTGGATCTCATCCCTTCTCCCGCGCCGCCCAAATATCAATTACTTGCTGTTCTTTGCCCGCAGCCGTTCGTACTCCTTGTCGGCCGCAATGGCTTCCTTGGTGAAGGAGTTGTTCTTCCACCAGGACACCAGTGCAGCGGCCACGGTCAGAGAAGTCGTCACCAGCTGGTTGAGGGTCTCGCTCTCGATGGGCAGCGGGCTCTTGCCGAGGGCACACAGCACCTGGTTCAGCAGAGCCAGCAGCAGACAGGCCGTGCGTGCGAGGGTACCGGTGGTAATGTTGAAGTTCATAGTCTTATCCCCTTTCGTGTTCATGTTCGTGTGTTTCGATGTCGGTCATTCTGTGGTTCAGCACCTGAATGTCCCTCTGGATGACCGGGATCTTCTCCGCAAATCCGTTGTGCTTGCGGACTTCCCGTGTCAGCTCCTCAATTTTGTACTCCATCACGGCATTGGACCGCGAGTTCGCGATCAGCACGCCGATCAGAGTCACAACGCCGCTGAGGATGGCGGCAATGACGGTCTCCATCGGCGCTCACCCCTTCCACCGGCTTTTCTCTTTGCGCACGTCCACATGCACCCAGCCGTTGGCTCTGCCGAGACCGGGCGGGTAGATGCCGCAGCCGCCAGCGTTGCCCAGCAGCTTGTCCGCATAGGCGTACACGTTCTCCACGCTGATGCCCTGCACCTGGATGTCCGCCGCCTTGCCGTAGCAGTGCTGGCTGTAGGTCGCCCCGCCAACGGCCTTGTTGTGGCTTGCCGTGCGGAATGCGCTCGTGATGGTCACGGGCTTCGCGAAGTGCACCCGGATCTTCTCCAGAATGTCAACGAGGTCCGTGTCGATGAATACCGGGTCGGACCCGTCCCGACAATAAAACTCCCGGACCTTGAAATGTTCCGAGAGCTTCTGGTTGCCGTTTTTCAAAATGGAGTAAGCCTCAATGCCCAAAATATCACCTTTCCTTTCAAACTCTGAACGAGCCGTTCGCCCGTTTCAGTGCCATGGATGCCGCCAGTGGTTCCAGCCGAAGTGACGCTGTCTCCGCCTTCGGGAGTGCTGTCGCCGCGATCTGAATATCACCCGTAACCGCATCCATTTTGATTTGCGCCAAAAGCTTGTCCTCGTCCATGGTGACATAGGTGTTCGTGCAGTCCTCGCCGCCCAGGGTCAGGCTCACTTCCAGCGTCGTGTTTTCCTTGTCCTTCACCGCGAGGATGTTCTGGTAGCTTCCGCCGTCCACGACAGAGCCCACCGGGTTCGTCTCGGTCACACCGTCCAGGTTCCGGGTGATGACGTGGGTCTCGAAGGCTCCCACTTCTACCGTGCACTCTGCCTTCACCCCGCCACACTCGGCCGTGATGACTGCGGTGCCCTTCTTCAGGCCCTTCACGGTTCCATATTTCGTGATCTCCACGATGCCCTTCGGCGCAGCCGTCACCGTTACTTTGCGGAAGAAGGTGTTTGTCGGCCCCACGCCCACAAGGAGCTGGAACTCCATCCCCTTCGTCAGCTGAAGCGTCTCCACGTTCATCACAACGGCCCCCACGTTCAGGGTCTTCATGGTCGGGTGCAGGTTGTACTCCAGCGTGATGGTCGAATGGCCCTTGCTGCTCTTGTACTGGCTCACCCAGAGAAGGCCTTCGTAGTAGTGGGCCGGGTTGTCTTCCAGCGCCATGCGTACCCGCTGGCCTTTCAGGGTCTCGCAGATGGTGGTGTAAGCGGTCTCCCAGTCCCAGTTCGGAATATCATTCTCGAGGTAGAACTCGATCTTTCCGGTGCGGTTGTCGAAGGTCGGCTTGCCCGAAACGCTCTGGCTGTAGTCCAGATTTCCGTCCCGTCCTGGTACGGTCACAAACTTTGTGCGCTCGATGGGCGGGCTGATGACGGGCCGCGAGGATGGGATGAGATACCAGTCGTCCCAGGTGTTGATGTAGTCCTCGCCTACATTGATAATAAGAGAATGATACATCCTTAACCTCCGCTGCTCATATACCGGATCGTGGACTGGATCGCCTTCCACGCCTTGCCTGCCGTGCCAAAGGTCGAAGCCTGCAGGGTGGTCAGGTTGGCCGTGTCGCCGAACGTGAATTCTTTTTCCTCCGGCGCATCCAGCGGGATGACCTCTTTCGTGCAGAGGATCCATTTCTTCAGTCCGTGCACTTCGCTGATGACCCATGCATTTTTAAGGAATCCCAGTCGGTCCACGTCTACGCCGGTGTCCGCGAGGTCTGCGGCGTTGATGGTGATGCTGCCCGTGAACTGATCCGGGTTATATTTTTTCAGTTCTTCCAGACCCTTTGCCCGCAAAGATTCCGGGCTCGACTTCGTGCCGTCCACCGTCATCATGCGCTGACACAGGCCGTACAGTTCAATGGATTTGTCGTTTCGCACCTCCACCTTGATGGGGCTCGTGCTCGAGAAGATCCACCAGCCGCTGGTCGCATAGCCCATCACGATGATGGAGTTCACGATGGTGTTCGATTTCAGATAATAGGAAAGGTCCAGCAGGTTCACACCGAACTGGATCACCTGCTCCGATTCGTCCGTGACTTCCGCCAGATAGTCGAGATACCGCCGGTAGACCTTCTTTCCGTCTTCCATTTTGACGGTTTTCCGCACCCGCAGAAATCCCCCGTAGTTCCCCACAAGGTTCGAGTCCAAAACGCTCCAGCAGTCGCTGATGGCCTTTGTTTCGGTGGTGTCCTTGTCTGCGTCCGGCTTTACCACGGTTACAGAACCCAAATTGAAGGTTTTTCCTTCGAGGGCGAAGTTCGTTCCGTACTTTTCGTCCGGCGTCACGGCAAGGCGTACCAGTTCTTCGGTGGCATAAGCCCGGTTCTCGATGATGCAGTCCCGGTCCTGCAAATATCCAAGTTCGCCCTCGCAGGTCACTTCGATATCCAGATCAAAGTTCTTGTTCAGCTCGGTCACATACCCCATGAAGATCTCCACGCCGTCTTCCTCTACCGAGATCACGGTGGTCTTCAGGGCCAGCTTGTCGTAATAGGGGTTTATTGCCGGTACCGTAAAGACAAAGGAACCGAAGCTGTTCTTTTCCAGTGTCAGTTCCGGCTCCAGAACGATCGGCAGTGCTTCGTCGGAAGCATCGTGCAAGGCGTGCCGTTCGGTCCAGTAGTAGCCGGTTCTGTCCGCATTGCCTGCGATCTTCCCGATGTACACCGCATAGCCCTGCTTGTAGGTCATGCGGAACAGGTAGTGCTTTTCTGCGGTCGCTGCGCCGTCGGTCACCCGCACGGTCAGCTTGTGGTCCACGCCGTACTCGCCCAGCGGCAGCAGTGCGCTCCCGACCCACACCGTGTTGTTGGTCTCCCCGTCCACGGGCGTGTAGGTCCGCAGTACCGTCTTGCCGTCCAGCAGTTCGGTCACGGTCATCTCGTCGCCGTCTTCGTCGTGCACGCTGTACGCCACCCGGAAGTCGTTGTGCTTCGTGTGCACCTGCTCGGTTCCAAAGTAGTAGCTGCTGATCTCCGGGACGTGGTTTCCCCGCAGGATGCCGTCCTCTCCAACGCCAGCGGTGTCGTACATCACGATGCAGGGCAGAACATAGGCCGACTCATGCCCATGAATTTTGCTGCTGGTGTCGTAGAGTCTGTTGTTGGTAATGCGTGCATAGTAGACCGCGCCGTACTTGTCACCGTCCTGCACATACGTGTTGCTGTCGGGGTCCAGCTTCGTGTCGTAGTCATCGGTCGTTGAGCGCAGCAGCAGGGATACGTTGTTTCCAACGCTGCTCACCAGTGCATTCACGACCGTGGAGCTGAGCAGGTCGCCGTCCGAGTAGGACCACGACGCCAGATCGCCTCGCGAGAGGATGAAAAAGCGGTGCGATCTTGTCGAAGTCACCGTGCTTCCGTTCGGCGAATACTTGATCCGCACCGGCTTGCAGGCCGCAAGGGTCAGCGCATCGAATACACCCTGGTAGTAGCTTTCCAGCACATCCGGGATCTGCGAGTCCGTATCGTACTTCGCATATTCCGGCAGCTCGTAACTGTTGCTCGATTTTTTCCACTCGTAGGAGCCCAGCACCCCCGCCCGGATCAGCATCGTGTGTCCGCCGCCGTTTACATCGCTCTGGTAGTTGTGCTTCGCTACGATGTAGTTCACTTTGCTGCCGTGTTCCAGCACCGGCACGAGGGTCCCTTCGGCAAGGCTCCCGAGACTCGTCTTCATTTCACGTCACCTCACCTTCGCCGCCACACGTCTGCCCATCTCGCTGTCGATGTAGCCGATGGTCTTGCGCCCGTTGATGTTCACGCTCATGCCCTTGATGCTCTGGGCCACGCCGTCCATGTGGGCCCCTAGGGCGCTGATGGCGTTCAATGTCTCCGCATTCGATGCCTGCTTCAATCCATTTTGAATTTCCGCCTGTGCCTCGATCTGCGAAGCCATCTTCCGGCTTACATCGTCGTCCAGGGTCATGGCCTTCGTGGTGGCTTCAAAGGCTCCGGTCGCTTCGTCTGCGCTCTCGATCACGTTCGAAAGGTCCACCACCGGCGTGATCTGGGGCGTGTACTCGTAGTCATCCCCCATGACCCGGTCGATGGTCGAAAGGGCTCCCCGTGCAATGTCCACGGCATTCTCGGTCATGTCAGTCACGGCGTCGTCCACATCGTCAAAGCCGTCTTCCACGCCGTCTGCAAAATCCTTGTTCAGGTCCTTGCCCACGTCGTAGATGCCGCTGCCCTGACTCTGCTTTTTCCGGTTCGCGTACCATGCAATGCCGCCGATCACCGCCGCAATAGCTCCCACGATAAGGAATACCCACCAGAATTCGGAGAGGAAGCTCATCAGCACACCGCCCACGTTGCTCAGTACGGTGCCAATGTTGCCCAGCGTTTCGACCACGCCGCCGCTTCCCTGCGCCATCTTGCCGATCTCGCCCATGGCCTGTCCGATCACCTCGGTCAGCTGCCCCGAGCCATTTTGAATTCCGGGCAGGATGTCTTCGGCAAACAGCTTTGCCACCCATTCCCGGGCCTTTGCCCCTGCCTCACTGAAGGCAAGGTCCATGCCGAATGCAAAGGCCGAAGCCAGCGCTCCGCCCCAGTCGCCCTGCAAGGCGCTGGAGATGGCCGAGATGAATTCAGTCTCCATCTGGATGCCTTCGTCGCTGGACATCCAGCCAAATGCGTCGCTGAAGGTCTGCTTCATGCCTTCCGACATGCCTGCGGATACCTTCGTCATCACGGTCTGGAATGCCTTGCTCACCTCGCCCCAGTGGTCCTGAATCGAGTTTGCAAAGATCAGCATGGCCCGCTTGCCCGCGTCTTCCATGTTCAGCGCATCGGCCAGATTGGACGCAAACCCGATGAACGAGCTTTTCGAAGAAAGGATCTCCGACTGCTTGCTGTCGTAGTCTTTCGTGCCCGGGGTCAGCTTGGCCAGTTCTGCCTGCAGCTTGTTCGTCTGCTGCATTTGGTAGTTCAGGTTCTTCAGGGCGGTCACGGTGGAAAGGATGGCGCTGGTCGTTCCCTGGAAGCGTGCTTTCCGGGCTTCTTCGCTGTCCTTGCCGTACTGCTCCACCGCCTGCTCGTAGGCGCTTTCCCGTTCGCTCAGGCTGCCGTCGTCGTAGGCCGTCGAAAGGATGTCCATCCGGGTCTGCATCCGGCTCTGCGCACTCGAGATCGCGTCGATCTGCGCTTCGATCAGCTCCAGTTCCTGGTTCGCAATGTCCGCCTGCAGCTGGGCCGCTTCGGTCTGGGCGTCCAGCAGGTCGTTGTAGGCTTCCAGCGTCCGCAGGTCCTGTTCGCCGTACTGCGCCTTGAGGGTGTCGTACTGCTCCTGGGCGTTGGCAAGCTTCTTCTGCTTGATGTCCAGTTCGGCCGTCATGTACTCGGTTTCCCGGTTCAGTTTATCAGTCTTCGTGGCGGTCTTGTCGTTCTCTGCCGTCCACAGGCTGTACTCTTTCTCCAGCGTGCTCAGGTTCGTGTCGTAGCGCTTGGCCACGTCTTCGAACAGGTTCGTGTACTGTTCGGCTTTCAGCTTTGCAAGGCTCGTTTTCTCGCTCAGCAGGTCCGCGTACGCCTGCCGGGTTTCGGTCTTGTCCTTGCCCCATTTTGAATAAAGCTCGTCGTACTTTGCCTGTGCAATGGTCACTCGGTCGGTCTGGTTCGCGATCTCCGCCGCAGCGTTCTCCGTCTTCTTCGCCAGCAGCGTGTCGGCGTCAGCCGAATACTGGTTCTCGGTCTGCCACAGCTCGTATTCGCTGTCCATGGCTTCCCGCAGGGCCTTGTTGGCCTCCAGCCGGGTCTTGTACTTCTCGGTGATCTGCTGGGCCACGGTCTTCTTGGTTTTGCTTTTCGTGGTTGTTCCTGTAGGATTTTCATCGGTGTTTCCACTATCGCCATCCGGGTTCACCAAAGAGCCCCAGAATTTGCTCCAGTCAATATCATCCGCTTGCTTGCCCTCTGCCATATAGGCTGCTCTGAGTTCTTCCTGAAGCTGCGCACGGTATTCAGGGCTCAGCACCATGTTTTCGAGTTCTTTTTCGATTTCGGCAGAGGTGCGCTGTGTAGTTGTTCCGGTAGACTGCGCACCGCTTAACCCGAGACCACTTCGGAAAGCATTATGTGCCCTTACACCAAGGTTTTCCATGAAGGAGCAGAGATTATCCGCCTTATTCGCTACACCCTCGCCGATATCGCTTACAAAGAGCTGCCCGTCTTTAATGCCGACACTTGTGCTTGCCTGAAGACCCAATTCATTGTCAAAAGCGTCGTTCATTCCATTAGCGAGAGCCGCCATCGCAGATTTTGCGGCGTCGGTATTATTGCCAAGGCCTTGAATCAACCCGTCAACAATATAACCTGCATCTTCCGCAGCAAGTTTCGAAGGCGAATGAATCCCCCAGAATACTTTAAATGCTGTTTGTGCCGCTTTTGCTAATCCGACGATTCCTGTTGCCGGCAAATCCGCGCCCTCTGCAATGCCTTCAGCGTATCCGGCTGCAACATTTTTGCCGCTTTCCTTTGCGGCATCAACTGCATTATTCACGCCAAAGGGATCTTTGAGTTTCTCCCAAAGCCACTTGCCCAGATCCGTAAGCTTCGAACCGATATACGAGAACACATTTCCAAAAACTGTGTCGATCGTTTCAAGAATTCGAGGCGTGCAGGCGATCAAAACATCACAAAGCGCATAGATCAGCACTTCGACCGTAGCTTCAATTTTCGGCATACAGGTAATCAGAACGTCGCAAAGCGCTGTGATGAGTTCAATCAGCGCATCTCCGATCGCGGGCGTAGCCTCTGCGATCGCATTACATACCGCCACAACGATTTCTGCAATCGCTGTCGCAATGCTTCCAACTGCAGTGCCAAGCCCCGCGATGACACCTGCAATGAATACTCCGACAGCCGCACCCAATGTTCCAAGTGCCCCAACGAGCACGTCCATTTTGAGCGGCATCAGGCTAACCGCAGCCATCGCCCCAAGCAGCAGTGCAAAACTTCCTGCCAAAAGGCTCAAGGCCAGCGAAACACCGATAACGATCGGTCCGATAAGCGATAGCCCTCCTACTGCAATCGCAAAGATTCCCATCGCGCCGCCGAGCGCCAGCAGCCCATGCCCGATTTCCTCAAGCGACATTTCACTGAAGGTCTTCAGCGGTGGGACCAGTGCATTCAACGCGGCTGCCATGATGAGGAAGGATGCCGCACTGGCAAGTGAACCCTTTACAAACGTCAGTGCAAGGCCCATTTCAATTAGTCCGCCGCCAAGAGCCGCCAAAGCGATTCCGATTTGCTCAAGCGACATACCGCCAAGGTTTGCCATGGCATTCGAAAGGATAAGCAATCCGCCCGAAAGAATCATCATCGCGACTGCGGTCGAGAGAATATGATCGGCAAAAGACGACAGAAAACTGAATGCCGCAATTTCAGCCAGCAAACCGCCAACGGCAGCCAGCCCTCTCCCGATTTGTTTCAATGACATCTTGCTGAAAGCTGTTACAGATTTTTCCAACACGGCAAGAGCTGCAGCCAAGATCAGGATTCCTGCGGCTTTTCCGACCGAAAGTTCGCTGAATTTGCTCAGTGCGGAAAACGCAGCAACTTCTGCCAGCAATCCGCCGACAGCAACCAATCCTTTTACGATTTCGTCCCACTCAAGGCTGCCCAATTGTTCGATAGCGCCAGCCAGGACACGAACAGCGGCTGCCATGACGAGCATACTCATCGCATGCTTTGCACCGTCAGGAGCCCATTTTGAAATTGCGATCTGCGCAGAGACCAGTTCAGCCATTACCGCTCCAAGTGCGATCACTGAACTGACCAGTTTTTCCGAATCAATGTCCGCAATCTTTTTCAGTGCAGATGAAAGGATCAGCACACCGGCCGCCATAATGACCATGGAGCTTGTTCCCTTGCCCACTTTTTTGGTCTTTTTCGTGATCTCGTCATAAATCGCAAGGGCAGCCAGAAGTTCAATAAACAGCGAGATCATTGCACCGACGGATGCCGCCAGCCTCTCCGGCTTTACCAGCGAGAGCACGACCAGCGATCCTGCCAGAATTGCGACTGCCGTTGCGATCGTCTTGAGCGTTTCGGCATTCTTGTTGTTTTTCCATGCTGCAATGGCTTCACCCAGTTTGTTAAGCAGTTCGGTCACACCGCCAACCGTATCTTTGATCGTGGAGCCGATATCTTTGAAAGCAGCAAGGAAGCCCTTGATACCCGCAACAAGACCGGCAATCATTCCGGCATTCGCAAAACCCCAGACAGCATTCTTGTTCAGGTTACCGAAAGCGCCTGCCGCACCACTGCCCAGTTCTTCAAAGATTTCACCGATCTTGTCAGCCAGCCATTTCAGCTTCGGTGTGATGAAAGAGATAAAACTTTCAAACCATGTGCCAACAGCCTTGATCGGGTCAAACACGACGGAAGTCTTCGTTCCAAGCTCTATGATCCAGTCAATGACCTTCTGGATTCCTCCGGCCACCTTGTCCAGAATATGGCTCAGCGTGCTCAGAACTTCGCTGAAGGTTCCCGTGATGTTGGAACTCTGCTCAAGTTTTACAAAGTAGTCGCCAATGTTGGCGGCCAGCGTCAGCAGACTGTTTCCAACCGGAGACAACGATGTAAATACGGTAGCAATTCCGCTTCCGACGCCTTTAAGAAAACTCAGCCCCATCTTGATGACCGAGAAAAATCCTGCGAAGGCGCGCTGTACTTTGTCCGCAGTGTCTTCGCTCAGCTGAAGTTTCCCGGTAAATTCATCAAAAGCAGTCAGAGCTTTGTAAATGCCTTCGGATGTCAGGCCGAGAATATCATTGAAAGCATCTTTCACCGGCTGAAGTACCGACGAAATGCCATTTAGCACATTCAGGATTCCGTTGAACAGATGCTCCCGCCCAGAAGTCTGGGTCATCTTGTCCGCGAAATCAGAAATCGAGAGCGTTCCGTCGTCCACTTTTTCAAAGAACTTCGTAAACTTGCTCGAAATATTCTCTACTTCTTTTCTTGTATACCCAAGCTTCTTCAGCTCGGCGTCACTCAGATCCAGCATCTTTGAAAAGCCGTTTCCTGCTCCTCGCAATGCTTTTTCGAGGGTTTCGGTACTGAGCTTTCCCTTTTTCAGAGCTTCGCCGACTGCCGCTCCAAACGACCCGGCTTTTTCCACATCCTCGTCTGTGATAACCCCGACATTACTAAATCCCTGATAGAGACCTGTCTCCAGTAGATCAGAAACATCCGAAAGTCCGTTTTTCATCATCTGCGTCCAGCCATTGTCAAAGGCTCCGCTCAGAAGATCGTTTCGGCTGTCTTTTCCTGCCGCAAACAGATCCCACAGAGAATCGGTTAAATCCGTCCAGAATCCTTTCGCAACATCATAATTACCAAAGATGATCTCGAAGGTTTCCAGCCAGCCGGAACTTACGGCATCCTTCGTTGCGTCGATGGCTTCGCTGAAACTTTTTGCCTCCTGTGCCGCTTTGAAGGCCTTCACTGTAGCTTCGTCATACTGGTCGGCCAGAGCCGCAATGCCTTCAGATGCATTTTTATAGGTTCCGTTATCAACGCCTTCCTTGATGGCCATGGTAAAATCGGCCAGTTTGCCGAAGGCAGTTTCCATGACAGTCTTGTCTGCCCATTTCTTTGAAAGCGTTGAACCAAACGTACCAACTGTTACGGCGCCTTTCTTGATCTTGCCCAACTCCACGCCGGTGTCGATGATCTGCTGTTTCAGCTCTGCAGTCGCTACACCTGCCAGTTCAACTGATTTCCAGTCCATCAGGTTCAGGTAGCCCTGACTGTAACTCTGGTTCAGATTGTAAATAACACGCTGGAATTCGCTTGCACCCTTACCTGCATAGGCCGTTGCATTGGCGATACCCATAATCATGGGGATCATCTTGTCAATGTCGCCGCCTGCCGCTGTCAGTTGTCCAAGCGACTGGGTCATGTCGGTAAAGCCGTAGCTGGTCTCGTCCGAATACCACATCAGCTTGTCGAGGTAAGAGTTCACTTTGGTAATGCTTTTGCCGGTAGCGTTCATGATGGTCTGAACGCTTGCCGTTTTCTGGGCGTATTTGTTCCAGCCTGCCGTCACCTGATCGAGAGAAAGGCTTTTTACCAGTCGTTCTCCGGCATCCACAGCCTGACTCGTGATCCGTGCCAGTGCGCTGACACCAATGACTTCCATCGCTGAGAACTTGCTGCCGAGATTTTCGATGGTGCTTTCCAGCTTTGTGAAATTCATCTTTTCTGCCACGCCGGAAATCTTTTCAAGGCCTTTTTCTGCACCATCAAGCTTCAGTTTCTTATCAAATGCAGTCAGAGTTTTCATTGTCTGCTGCACTTTACTTTCAAACTGAGCATTGTTGAACCGCATTTCAACGACACGCTCGTCCACTTCCCTACTCAAAGACTCTTTACCTCCTTCCACAGCTCATCGGCCAGAGCAGAAAAAATCGGAGCCAATGTCGGGTTGATGTAATCCACACCCTGCACATAGGCTCCGTTTCTCGTTCCGTGTCCGTATTGTAAGATCACCGCGATCGGCACGCCGTCCACGATGTTGGAGTTTTTCCAGCAAAGGGTTGCCCCGGTCTTATCCATTTTGATTTCGTAGCTCCAGCTCGCCGCTGTCTTTCCGCTAGCCTTCGGTGTAGCTTCGTACAGCCGCTCCACACCGAGCTTTCCGTATTTTTCAAGGATGGGCTTCACACCCCAGCTCTTGACATGGCTGAAAAAGGTCAGGCTTTTCCTGAAGTTGCCCTTTTGCTGGATGGTAAGTACCTTGCTCAAAAGTCCTCACCCCCTCGAGTGCATCTTGGCCCGCCGCTGAGCGTTCAGTGCCCGGATATGCGCGGCCTGTTCCCGCCTGCCCATCTTCTCGGGCGGCATGTTTTCTTCACCGCAGGCCCGGATCAGTGCCAAAAGCCGGTTCAGGTGCCACTTTTCGCAGCTGAAGGGAATACCGTAGCTCGCCATTGCTGCGTAAAAGGTCTCGGCGCTCTGGTAGCGGGCCCGTTTCTTCCCATTTTTGCGCTCCTTGAAGGTCGCTGCGCTCATCGGGTCCGCCATATATCGTTGAATGGCCGCCATGTTCTCCCGCGTCAGCCGGTCGTAGACACTGGGGTCTACACCCTGTGTCAAGGTCATGCACCGGATGTAATCCAGTGTTTCTTCCTGTGTCTTCGGCTTTGACGGGTCGAGCCAGGCCTTGTGCCACTTGCTTTCCCATTTGGACAGGGAGAGCAGGCTGTGCTCCAACCTGAGCGTCACAGGCTTGTCGTAAACGAACTGATTGATTCGTTCATCAAAGCTCTCGCTTCCTGGTATCTTGATCTCAAGCATCGGTTTGCTCTCCCTGTTTTTCAAATGCGTGCCTTTTTCAGGCAAAAATAAAAGGCTAACCGGAATTTTCCCGATTAGCCTTCGCCGCCGAAACGGCAAAATATCAGAGCTTTATCAGCCCTGGGTCGGTGCAATGCTCAGTGCAGGCACTGCGTTTGTGGTTGCAGCCATCTCCATAGCGGGGTTCTGGTTGCGCATGTCAGCCGGAATCAGGCCGTTGATAAATTCAGCAGCCTTTTCTTCGTTCAGCGACAGCTCCATGTAAATCTGGCTATAGACAGGATGTGCTTCGAACTCCGCACGAATTGTATCGTTCTTCAGGAACAGGCGGCCATCGTCGCTTTTCTTGCCGTAGCTCAGCAGCAGAATCTGCTTGAACAGGTTCACCAGCGCAAGCTGACTCTTAGCCGCCATGATACGCTGAATGTATGCACGCATACCGCCTTCCATGCTCAGCTGCATTTCCATCAGCTCAGCCTTGGTCAGGTTGAAGTAGAAGTCCTCAGTACGCTCCACACCATTGTAATCGGTGTAGGTAATAGTCTTCTTAACCATGGTTTTCTCCTTTACATCATTTTGAATTTTTCCGGGCTTACGCAGCAGCCTTCACTGCAGCCAGCAGCTCGTCCGGGCTGGGCAGAGTTGCCTCGGCGCTCTCGGTGCCGTACAGCAGATCTTCCACAACCTTCATCTGCTTTGCGGTCAGCTCGGTGCTGTCGAACTCGGCCACAGCGGAAGGCTTGAGGTCGGCAATGTTCACGGGAACGGTGTCGCACTCCCAGCTGAAGGTCTCGGCGTCCGGGCTGTCGTTCATGGTCTCGTGGGTCTTTTCCGCAGGCTTTGCGGTGGCGTTCCACACCACATGGATGATGTAGCCCTTGTCCGGGTCCTCGTCGGTGCCAACCTTGGTCTGCCAGCTGAAGCCGAATGCCTTGCGCTTCTGCTGGCCGATGCGCACGCCCTTGACAGGGGTCGACAGGCCGTCGCAGGGCTCGAACTCCTCGGGGTACATGTAGGCCTCGATGGTAAAGCTGTAGTCCTCGCCGGAGATCAGGCGCGCATACTTCATGTTGTCTGCCCACAGGTCGGTGGGCTCTGCGCCGCTGGGGCTCTCGGTCACGCCGGTCAGGCCGTTCCACGCAGCACCGTTGTCATAGCCCTCGGCGTCAGCCTTGGGGTAAACCACGCCGTGTGAAACACCGGCATGGAACTTGCGCTTACCGTCTTCATCCCATTTGATTTTAGGCATAAGTTTTGTCCTCCTTTATAAATAGGTATAGTTCCTCTAAAAGCTCGTCCTTTGGGAGAGCATGAGAGGGTTCTTTCAGTACCACACGCTGAATACGTCGTGGTATAAGTTGTCCGAAATAAATGGGCGGTCATGAGAAGCCTTGCTCAGCTCACTCATGGCCGCCGTCATTTCGCTGTCCGGTTTTGTGTCGATCACCGTCACGGTGTAATGAAAGGTCTGCCGGTATATCCGGTCGTCCGCATCCCTGTTGCGAATTTTGGAAAGTTCGTAGCAGATGCAGGGGTACTTCATCCGCAGGTTTGCAGGCGGCTGATAGTAGACGTTTTCGCTGCCGCACCGTTTCTTCACGATGGCACGCAGGTACTTGTCCAGCGCCATCCGCCGTTCACTGAGCTTCACTGCCATGGTACAGCCCTCCCAGTGTCAGCGTCAGCCGCGGGTAGTCCACGCTCACGTCCGTCACCTTCCACTTTCCGCCGTAAAGCGTCACATACCGGAGATCGCAAAAGTGCTCCTGAATGTAAGGGTCTGCGATGACGCTTAACGTGTTCGCAAGGCTGATATCATCGTTCACCTTGTCGCCGGACTGCAGCCTGCGCGTGTTCCGCACAAGATCACCGTAACAGTCACGCTCTGTCACGATCTCCGAGTAGACGCTCGGCTCTGTCTCCTGGGTCTCCACGAAACCAAGCTTTCCAAACCACTTGCCCATTGCACTTTCACTCCATTTTGAAGTTAGGTATTTCTAACTTTATGTGTAAAAAATTTACTCCTTGGCGGAAGCAGCCCAAGTCTTAAAGTCCAGATTGGTAGACTTGGTCAGGGTCTTCGCACCAGAGTTCCCGTAAGCCACAGCCATCAGCAGGTCGGTGCCGTCGTTCACCAGCAGGCGAGCAAGCTTAAAGGCACGCTCCAGTTCTTCCTTGGTGACGGTCTTCTTATGGTCGGCATCAGCGTACACCTTACCATCGGTATGGCCGTAGACGATGTAGCTTGCGACATGCAGTTCGCTGCCGGTTTCATAGATCTTTTCCATTATCGTATACCCTCCTTATCAGGCATTAGTGGAGTTGGCAGCATCCATCTCGATGGCCATAGCACCATACGGAGTAGTCATAGCACCGGAGCAGCGGGTTTCGATCAGGTAGATCAGCTGGTTGTAGTCGATGTTGAAGTCATCGAACATGTTAACCTCGCCGCCCTTGTCGGCACCCACGGTGTAGTCGGTCAGGTTGACAACAATGCCCAGCAGGTCGCCGCCCCTGGCACCCTTGCGGCCTTCCATGCGAGGAACAGTAACGATCTCCTTCACGCGCAGCTTCCGGGCCAGAGCAGCCTCGTCAGCGTACAGCGGATGGCCGATGCCGTCCTCCAGCAGCAGCATGTCAGTCAGCACATCATCGGTAGTATAGAAGGTCGGAGAGCCGGAGCCTTTGTAGTCCTTACGGGCCTTGATGATGGACTTGATGGTTGCCTTAGCCTTGGCGTCCTCGGTTGCATTGGTACCGGGCTGAACCACGACCTTGATGGTGTAGAAATCATCATCGTTGAAGATGGGACGGATGTTCAGCTCATTGATCTTGTCATCGCTGGCATCGTCACGGCCATCGCCGATCAGGAATGCCATACCAAGCTCCTCGTTCAGCTTGCCGCGCTGCTCCTTCTTGGTAAAGGCCACGACATCCATGGTGGACATATCGATGATGTCATCGCGGTCGAAGCGCTGCTTCTTGTAAACGGTGGTCGGAGTGGTGGAACGCTTCAGCAGCTTGAACACCTGCTCCTTCTTGTAGTTGCCCTTGATGTAACCCTTGGCGCGAGCATCGTCCTCGGTCAGATCGGCAAACATGACCTTGACGCGGGCAAACGGCACATGATGGACGCTGTTCATAACCTTGTCAACCCAGGTCTGGTCGCGGTCCACGATGCGGGGCACCGTATCCAGATTGTGGTCATCCGGGAACAGGTAGTCCATGTTCTCGATGCTGTGGGCCAGCTCATCGCCGGTAATGCCTGCGTCCAGGAAAGCATCACGCAGAGTGCCATGCTTGCTGGCAGTCGCGATAATGCCATTGATGTCATCCAGGCTGTGCTTCAGCACAGTGCCGCTGTTGTCATTCTCAAAGCAGTGGTGCATAGTATTGTCCTCCTTACCATCACCCTTGTCGTCGCTCTCACCGCCCTTGCCTTCATCCAGAGCAGAGCCGATGATAGCATAAACCACGTTCTTCTGTTCCTCCGTCAGGGTATCAAATACCTCCTTGACGGTCTTCTCGTTGGCATCAGCCATTTTGCTTTCTCCTTTCTCATCCTTGTCGGTTCCGCTGGAATCGTCCGAATGCTGTAACGTTTCATCCTCCAGCGGGTTATCGTCCGGGTCCAGCCCATGCTTCAGGCTCAAACCAGAATCGGTGTAAATATAGGCCTCGGAACTGTCTGTTTCGGTGCCATCTGCGCTGTGCTTCACGACTTCATCGATCAGAGCACCGGGATTACATCCGGCAATTACCAGACTCAGTTCCTTGATCATACCGTGCATCACGGTTCGGCCTGCTTTCTGGATGCCGTTTGCATAGATGGACATTGCATCAATGTCGCCGTTATCCACGCAGGCCTTGGCAGTCTGACCGCTGGACGTATCGTTCAGCTTGACGTATGCATACACGCCTTCCTTGCGGTTCTGCAGCAATGCGTGACCCAAAACGCTTTCAGGTGCGCTGTGGTCGTGGTTCCATACGACCGGAACCACCTTGCCATCGCAGTCCTTGAACGCATTCGGCGCAATGGTCAAGCCATCAAAACACTTCACGTTGGCTTTGGTCGCCCAACCGGAAAAGTCATAATCGAAATTGATTGCCATTTTGAATTTTTCACACTCCTTCCTGCTCATCAGCATAAGTTTCATCGCCCATCACGGCATCTCACCATTGGCTGCGGCAATGTTGCGGTTTGCAAGCTGGTCGGACTTCGGGTCCTTCGAGGGCTTCATACCGATCACCTGCCGGAACTCATTCGGGGTCATGATCTCGTTGCGGGTGAACTTATCGGCCATCTCTGCAATCATGCTTACTGGTGCCAGACGGAACGGATCACGGAAGAACATGATGCTCTGCCCCTGCGTCCGGGCGGTCTTCGTCAGGAACTTCCGCTTGAACTCGTCTGCGATTGCCGACACGACAGGCTCAATGATGCGGTTCATGTAGTTGTTCATCGTTTTCTCGTCCGCGGTACCATTCAGGATTTCCTGTGTCACACCCAATTGACTGTATACCATGTTCGTCAGGTATTCGATGGATTTCAGAATGTTGTTTTCGAGACTACGATTCAACTGCACGATTCGCTCTGTGCCGTCCGTATAGGCAATGCCGTACTTGGAGCCAGAAAGCTGCTTTTCGATTTCAGCCCTGCGCTGTTCAGCCTGATCTCGGCGTGCCTGACTTTTGATGACATAGGGCAGCTGAATGATCATGTCCAGCTTTCCACTTCCGGCCTGTTCGTCCACCACATCCAGCAATGCCAACTTTCGCACCAGCTGCTGCATGGTAGAGTTCGGCGCGTTCATCACTGAGTAAAATGGGTTTTCAATCAGAGCTACCATCTTCTTCGGGAAGGTGATCTCCTCCTTCTGCCCAGTCAGCTCATTGAACATCCGCACCCGCACATGGTTCGGGTACCACTCCACTGGTACGCCAACGCGCATGGAGTAGATTTCGTAGCTGTTGCTGTAGCGCGGGTCAAAGTCGGTTTTCTCCGGCACAACTGCGGCTACTCCTTCTTCCAGAAAAGTCATCACGATGTCCTGAATCAGCCCTCGACCGGTCTGGTCGGCATTGGCCTCAGTATTCAGACAATAATTAAGGCCCGAATCAATAATCGAATCAAACCGATTATTTTCATCGAGCTTTACATGGTTTATCGTAATGGATGCTGCATCCAGAGCGATGCGGTTATAGATGGCGTTGATAATGGTGCGCTCACTCCCGCGAGAAAAGCGCATCCGGTCAGGGCGGTAACTGTAGCCACCCCCATAATACCTACTTCCGGGAGGGTCCCGGTTGAGAAAGGCGTTCCAAGCGTGTTTCAGCCTGGAGCCGATGTTCATCTCCATTTTGAATTCCTCCAAAAAGAAAAAGCGCATCAGCTGTTAAGCCAATGCGCTAACAGAAATCACTTGAACATCTGATTAACTTTGTATCTCGTATATTCAAGTTTTGCACGGCTTTGAAGATCCGAAACCTTCCGACCCATGTATGCGCCAATTTTCTTATCAATACCGGTTGCATGTGCTATTGTATAGACCGCTACAGCAGATGCCGAAGCACGTCCAATATTACCTGTAGAAATGTTAATTGCACTCCGGCTTGCTTTTCCAACTGCTTTTTTGGTATCTTTTGCTTTCCGCTCAGTTTTAGCTCGCGATGCCGCTTTCGCCATATCCTGCTGTGCCAGCTGCCGTTCAAACTCTTCTTTATAGCCTGCTTGCTTGGAACGCTGCTTAACAGTAGCATTGATAAGTTTTCTCCGATTTCCAGCCCCTTCACCATAAAACATCTTGGCATTTGCGTACTCTTTAGCATCTTGCTTAGCATATCGCTTGATACCAGCAGGTGTAAGAGAGCCATCTTTATTCTGATAGCGCCGAATACCCCATTTCATGCCTTTGATGCCCCAATGGTAAAGTTCCATACTGCCACTATTCCACTGCCACATAAAACCTCCCAATTACATCAGCCACTCTTGTCTATAATTCTTTCCTCGTTTATACTCGTAATATGCTTCCGCTTCCTTGATTGCACTTTCTGTCAACTCTGTAGAAGAAGTGCTTGAAAGACTCTTAGATGGATTAAATACGATTAAAGGTTCATCAGTGTAACCATTATTTATATCATTAGCGTCTAAAACACCGCCATATCCTTTAGACATTAGCATATCAAAGTACTTATCTCTAGCCGGATTCTGTATGGTAGCCATAGATAAACTGAAAATGCTATATCCTTCATTTCTTATGTAATCCTCACCATTCTTTGTCAGTTCTGCAAAGGTTTGTTTGTAAAGTTTATTTTCAGTTCGTTTAAGGCTCCACTCTTGCAATGCACTAACTTTTCCAATTCGTCGTCTAATCGAAGCAGATTTAGCAATGGCATCTGCCGTTCCGACTGGATCGGTTTTATACATTTCCATAAAAGTATCTACCGCAACTTTTTGTGACGGCACTTTTATATTTTTTGTTACCGTAAGTTCGTTTGTAAAAGCCTTTTTATCTCCTGTTGCTGCTTTGGTTCCACGCGCCAAAAATGAATTGTAGAATGCTGTATCTGTAGCATTTGTAGATGCGTACGTATACTTTCGATGCAAATCAACGCCATGTTCACCCGTTGTCATAATGTGCATCTTTGAACCTTTTTTATAAACAGTATCCTTGTCAAAGTTCGATTTGTACCGATCTTTCCGAACTCCCCACTTCATACCGAGAACGCCATAGTGATATAGTTCCTCTCTGTTCCCTGTCCATCTCCACATAAAGTTTCCTCACCCCTCTCTCAACTTCTGAATTGCAAGAGCGATGCCCAATGCAGAACTGGTAATGGCGAGAACACTTCCCGCAACCTCCAAAGTATCACTAACGGCTTCCCGGCCAGAATAGACCTTCTTTGGATTGAACATGTCGTCGTACTGTTTCTCCAGCATAGCACGATTGATTCGCTCCCGCATCTCCTGGTCGGTCATCTTGCTCAAGTCCATCTTTTCAGCTCTGCGGGACTGAATCTTTATAGACTTGTCGTTCATTGCCTTCAGATTCCCTGCCATCTGATTTCCAGCATCTGCCACACCTTTTAACCGTTCACTGGCATATCGTTGTTTTCCTTCCGGGGTCAGACTGCCATCAACATTCTGATAACGTCTAACGCCCCATTTCATGCCTTTGACACCCCAGTGCCAAATCTGGTCATTATAGTACAAGTTTCATCCTCCTTTTTTCTTAATTTTTGTTGCCAACGTACCCCCCCCATGATATAATGGGTGCTATGAACATTTGTTTTCCTTTGTGTGGAGGAGGTCTGAAACCATGTCTGATTCTCAACTGCATCCTGCAGATTTCAACTATGAAATTTCACCCTGTGAGGTTCCTTATAACTTTGAAGATACTTACCAGTTCAAAAAACTTTCTTTCCCGGAAGAAGCTGGCATTCAGCTCAATTCTCTACTCCAGCTTGCCCCGAATATTGCTGCTGCAGATATCATGTCAAAAGCTTATGTGATTCGCTTCCCGAAAGGTGTACAAGGTACACTTATAAGTCTGAAGCAAGGTGGCCAAAGTGTCGTCATGCGAGGAGAACGAGGTCGATTTGCCGGTACTGCATCTCTTTATGAAATAGGAAGTGACATGGTCAACCTCATGAATATCTTCACCGTAGCCTCTTTTGCAACTGGACAGTATTTCCTTGCTCACATCAGCACCGAACTCTCCGAGATTCGTAAGAGCATTGATGATGTGCTGAAGTTTCTGAATGATGATAAGCGCTCTCAGCTGATTGCTGAACTTACGTTTGTCAAATATGCTGCAGCCAACTTCTCGTCCATCATGCTCAGTGATTCGCAGCGCACTGCAACTTTGACAAATCTCCAGCACTCCAAAATTGCAGCAGTATCGAACATTGAGTTCTATACTACCCAGTTGGAAGATAAGATTGCTTCCAAAAAATCCGGTAAGGCTTCCGAGCAGTGTGCGGCTGTTATGCAGGCAAAGCAGACGCTCGACCTTGCAATGCAGCTCTATGTCATGAGCAGTGTTATGGAGGTCTACTATTCCCAGAACTGGAACACGCTTTATCTTGAAAATATCCATAGCGACATGAAACAGGTACTCACCGGCTCCAAAAACAGGATGTTACGTTCCCTGAGTGCATTTGGCACCACCATTCAGGATGCACACAAAGATGTAAAGGTCATCGGCGTGTCCATTCCTAAAAGTGGATACTCTGAAATCGAAAATGAACTCTTCAAAACTATTGACGAGCTTTCTAACAAAACAGATTTACCTCTTCTGGAACTCGCTGACGATGCTCTCCAAAGCCCCAAAGAAGGAAACCAAATTGTACATGACCAGCAATGGCGAAGTCTACCAAAAGGTCGTTTGATTCACTCAAATCCTTCTCTGTTCAGTTTCCATGCAATGTACGCATCCATCATGGCTGCCACAGCATCAATCTTCTCATCAGACCGGCGTTTCAGCAGTTTGCGGTTGCCATTCGTATCTTCCAGTACAATGCAGTTTCCCATAGCAAATTGCATAAGCGCTTCATCGAAGAGCAGTTTTCGCTGTTCGCTCAGCTTCTTCAGCTCACCCAAGGGAACGCTCTCCGTCTTTGCGCCCTGAATAACCTTCTCCACACCAAATGGTCCGTTCTCTGTGCACCAGCGTTCAACAAAATCCTTGGCGTTATAGGGGTCGTAGCCGAAGCATCGAACATCGTAGTCGTTCTGCTGGATGAAGTTGTCGAGGTCCTCATACACCTGCATCATGTCCAGTACAGTGCCATCAAACACCTGCAGGGTACCTTCCTGCATGAACTGGTCATACTTCTGGCGCATGGCCTGCGGGAGCTTTGACAGCGTATAAGAGGTAATATAATCTCTTGTCTTTACGCCAAAGTATCCGTTTGCCATGGGAAAAAGGAATGTAAACGCACAAAAGTCATCCCCCTGCGACAAGTCCGCACCGAGAGCACAAGGCATCTGCCAGAAATCCCGATGACGATGCGGCAGGGTTTCTTCATACGGAAAGAAGTAAGTGTACCCCTCCATAGGAATGTTAAAGCGCTTGGCCAGAATGTCGTTTCTGGAACCAGGCGCTTTTTCTGCACGTTCTACATCCAGCTGGTACGTTTCGTAACTGACGGTCTGTCCCAGGTTCGGGTTTGCCTTCAGCCACATTTCAGGGTTTGTAACTTCATCAAGAGAATCCAGCTTATAGTACCAGATGGACACATGCGGGTTGATGTACTCCCCTTTCAGAATGTCCATCAGCTCCATCTTAATGGTGTCGCCACAACCATTGCGAACGGTACCTTCCGAACTGGTAGCTACAATCAGGTAGTCCTCATTCTTCGATGCACCCTGTTCGAGTGCACTGATGGGATCTTCGCGGATGTCGCAGCTCAGCCATTCATCGACGGTTGCCACACGGTCTCTTCGCCCCTGCAGTTTGTCGATCGTCATGGGACGGACTTCCAGCAGACTGTTTGTCAGGAAGTTCTCGATGCCCTTCTTGGTCGATGCCAGCTTCACGCGGTCGGATTTTGCACCGGTCGTGTTCTGCAGACTACCCTCCGTCATAAACTTCAAAAGAGGTCCCTTCGACCGAGCCAGTGCTGTACGGATCGGTGATAGGACCTCTTCTGCTTGTTTCATGGTTGGCGCTGTAGTGCATTGCTGAGTAGTCGATACGTCTACCGTCAGGAAGTAGCTCTGAATGAACGCATCGTACATGGTCTTGGCAGCACCGCGAGGGATAATAAGATACTGCTTGGTGATGAGCCGCTTCTTGATGCGCTTCCGCTCGTAGTGACCACCATGCCCTCCTGCATTGGGCACATAGATGCTGCGGTCTACAAAGTAGTACCAGCCAAATATCTCTTCGGCCCAAAGCTTAAAGGAATCCAGCAGTTTCAGGTCGCCGCCGTCGGTAAGGGTCAGTTCGTTCTCGCAGAATTTTACAAACCCCTCAACTGCCTTGTCATCATAGTAAACGCCCGGGTTCGCGATCAGGTCGTCGATCCGGTTCATCTCCATGCTGATCTCTCTGCAAACGGGGATCTCCCCGCGCATCACGGCCTCCCGGAACCGGCCGTAGTAGATCGGCGTCGCCGTGTTCGAGAGTGCCATTTTGAATTTTTCCTTTCTGTGTACGCGCTCTTATTCGCCAACAATAATGCCGTTTTCTACTAGCGCATCCGGATTCATGATCACACAGGGCACAACACCGATCACATCCGTTGGCGAGCAGGTCGTAATCGTTCCGTTTGCGTCAATAGAGAATTCGGATTGCGCGTCTGATGTGACAGTTCTTGTCCTCCAAGGTGCAGGCGTTCCGCTCTGCTTCAGGGTCAATGTCGATGGAGAACCGTCATAGTAGCCAAGCACTGAGCCATCCTTGTAAACACTTAAACTTTCCGCGCCGCCAATTTCAAAGATACTCGGGAGAAACACCTTGCATGGTAGTCCGTTTTCTTTTGTTTGAACTTCCCAGCTTCCGTCCCCTTGTTTTTTTGCATAAGGGATTTTGACATCTTTGATATACTTTGCAGCATTTCCGTTCTTGTCGATTCGATTAAGGAATGTGCTGTTCAGGTATGTATCAATGGTTCCACCCGCATATTGGCAGTCGTTTCCGTTGGCTCGTGTGGAGTAAATCGTGTTCAGCACCAGCCATACGCCATTGCAGCTTTCGTCGTAAAGATTCGGGTTCGGGTTTCCTTTGTAAGCAATACGCCATACGCGCTTATTTCCATTGATGTCCATCTTAATGGTGCTGCCTACGCTATACCATCCAAGTGGCGTGCGCGGGTCATCTGCGCCAATGATGTGTCCGGTGTCGTCCACCAGCGTGGACGGCGGCAGAATCATGCAGGGGCGGACACCGCAAGAAAACCCTGTGACGTCGCTATAAGCGCTATCGCCGTTTGACTCAATATACCAGACATTCCAGTTGAAGACAGCGTATGGCGTTCGCGACCACCATGCAGCAGCTTCTTCGCCAAAATACGCGATTTTGCTGCGGCTGTTAAAGTAACGGAGCTTTGCGCCTTCGATTGGCATATTGCTGGAAGCGGTGTCAACAAATCCAACCTCCGTCATGGATAGCAAAAAGACCCATGCCCGCAAATTTCCGCTGGATGCGGCACTGGTGTTATTTCGGGCGATATACGGTATTGTAGCTACTTTTATCAGTTTTCGGACATTTGCGTCGATGGCGTCGTGAAACGTCGTATTGAGGTACTGCAAAAGCGAGGAATTGACAAACAAGTTGCTTCTACTGTCAAATTTCATTTTTGTGTAAATATCCTTCATCAGCAGCCATGTCCCGTTGCAGCTTGCATCATACATGCTGCCGGGCAGGCCCTGGTGTACCACCAGCCAGTCGTAATCCGTGCCGTCCACTGCAATCTTGACGGTGCTGCCCACAGCCAGAGCGCCAAGCGGTGTGCCGCGCTGGTACCACAGGCGGGCAGTGCCGCCGGTCAGGGTATAGGTCTTATCCACCGGGAGTACTTTGCCACCGGTCAGCGTATAGAGCTGCTTGACCGGCATCTGGCCGCTGGGTGTCAGGATGTATCCCTTGCTCATGGTCAGCCCTCCTCCGGCTCGGCATCGTCGGAAATGACGGTGGTCGTCTCCGTGACAGCCGTCTCATCCTGCACGGTGTCTTCGGGCGCGTCTGTGCTGTCGTCTGCCACGGTCTCGTCTTCGGGGATGTGGATGTCCGTGTCGTCCACCGCCTCATCCGCAGATGCGGTGGTAGCAGTTGCGCTGTAGGTGATCCACAACGTACCGTCCGGGTACGCGCTCACGTCGCTGGGCGGGGCGTCGGTGCTGGAGATAACGTTGGCCGGAGTAAAGCCAAGAGCCGCAGTAACTTTAGCCGCAGTCAGAGCATACGGCGCAGCACCATTCAGCTTTCCGTCCGCGTCAATGCTGAGGTTGTTGCCTACCTTAATGCCACCAAGAATATCCGCCGTGGCAACTGGCAGCTTCAGGTCCTTCAGTGCTTCTCCAACTGCCTTGGCGTCTGCCGCAGCGCCGTCCACGGTCAGGGTCTTGTCCGTGCCCACAATGGCCTTTGCATCCTGCAATACTTTTGCTGTTGCTTCTTCACTCGCCTTTGCATTCCGTTCCGACTTTTCAGCAGCACTTGCACTCCCTGCAGCACTTGAAGAACTCCTTGAAGCCGCATCGGCATAATTTCCTGCAGCCGTTTTGGAGCTCTCTGCCGATTTGGCATACGCGTCCATCTGCTGCAGCACGGTCCCGGCATGAACGGTCAGTTCGTTCTTCAGCTTGCTCAGGAAGTCTACGATCTGTGGCTGGTTGCCTTCCACGTCAACTTCCAGTCCCTCCAGCACGCTTGCTGCACCAAGGGTCGTGTGATACGCCTTCTGCACCACGCCGCTGCTGTCGGCCGTGAAGCAGTTCACCACAAAGAGCACAGTGCCCTTTGTCATCACTGCGTCTGCATCCACCACCCAGATAAAGCTGAAGGTGTCCGTGTCCGCGGTCTTCTCGCTTACCGTGAAGTAGTTCGCCTCACCGTCCGCATTTTGATAGTTGATACGGATTTGGAAACTTGAGAGGTCGCTTCCGTGATAATACCGGTTCATGCGGAAGCGCACCCGGTTCACATCCTTATCGCCCTCCACGCCCAGCACGACGCCCCGCTCGGGGACGGTGATGATGCGCAAATGTTCGTCAATGAGAAACGAAAGCTCGTCGTCGTTTTCGGTCGTTTCCGCCGCCAGCAGTTCGTCTACCGTCGCCATTCCATCCTCCTCTTTCAGTTTTCGTCGCCGCCAAGCCCTTCCAGACTCGTTCCGGTTCCAACGGTCGTTCCAAATGCCTGCGCCACGGTCCCGTCGGCATCCTTCTTCACACAGTACACCGTAAACCGCACCGTGCCTTTCGACGACACCACGTCTTTGCCAACCACCCAGGTGAACCGTACGGCATCTTCGCTCACGGTCTTGTCCGTGGTCGGGGCAATGCCGCGTTCACCTTCAGCGTTGTCGTAATGTACCTCGATGGCAAAATCCGAAAGGTCGGTCCCACGGTAGTAGCGCGGCATCCGAAAGCGCACCAGATTCACGTCTTTGTCGCCTTCTACACCCAGCACTGTCCCGCGCTCCGGCACCGAAATGAGCCGGAAGTCCTTGTCAATGACAAAGCACAGTTCTTCTTCCCGGTTCGGCTCAGCCATGCTGGCCAGCACATCTTCCACACTTGCCATCACGTCACCTGCTCGATCAGTACCGGGTTTGTCTTCATGCGGGTCTTGCCGGTCTGGCCGATCAGCTGCACCTTGAAGCTCCTACCGTCGGTCACTTCGTCCGGCACCATGCACTCAAAGTCCGCGTTCACAGCCACGGCATGTTCGTCGTTGAACACCAGCACCTTCTTCGCATAGAGCCAGTCATTGTCCGCGATCTTCAGCCGACAGCGCAGATATCCCTTGCTCCCGGAGATGATGCCGCCAAAGTCGCCGTCCTTGCGCAGGGTCTGCCCATCGACGGTAAATGGTAAAGTTCGCATTACTTCTCCTCCTTGTCGCACATCACATACAGCCGCCATTCCAGTTCGCCGATCTGGTTCTTGACGGCCTCCATCACAGTGCTCGACTGCGGCGGGTCAAACAGCATCCGCACCTTCAGCGCCACATAGCTTTTCACTGCCTCGATGTTCGGGCAGTCCGCCATGAACTCGCTCCATGTCGCCGTCGCGTCGCCGATGGAAAACCCGCCCGCCGGGCCCACGCCCATCTGCCGCAAAATCATCAACACACTGTTGATGTGCATGATGAGGTCCGGGTCAAATGCCGTATACTCCTCGGTCAGACCAAGGAGCTTCTTTACCGAGGTCAGTATGCTGTCCATTGTTTATCTCCTTTCGTATAACTCGTTTGACATTCATTTACATTCATGCTATACTTTTCTCCCAAAATAAAGGAGGGATGGTTAATGAATGCTGTTTGTGTTGAACAGTCAGGTGTTCGTGTGCAGCGCGATACTACTTATCGTCAGATTTTCAACGGCCAGAATGTTATATTTGCCTGTCGCCGTCAAGCCAACGATGCCCTATTACATTATCCGAGCACTATTGTTGCTGCTGATACGTTGATTAAGGCTCGCATAGAGGAAATCAGGTACCTCAGCACGAAAGACCGGCAGAATGTCGAATGTCGCCAGCTGATGATGGTCGTCAGCCTTGCCATGATAGCAAACAACGATCCTTATAGCGAAATGGTAAAAGCTGCATTGTTGCGCGCTCAGAGAAAAGCGCAAATCGGAAGTTGTCTACACAAGCTGGTTCGCACCGTTTTTACAGGCCTCTCTCATAAAGGGATTCGTAACGTCCCAAATGCCTCTCTGAAAAAGTTGAACCGTGCCACCGGTTCCAACTTGATCTCGAAAAATGGAAGTAAATCGGCCTTCAACCTCACTACGATCGCCGATTCTTCCTGCGATGCATTGCTGGCCCAGATCGACGCATCCATTACCCAGTGGATTGCTGATGAAGCCATGTGTGAGTTCTTTCCAAAGATCTCAGTGCCCCAATGCTAAAAACACTGCCGATGACTGTTACCAGCAATCATCGGTTTTTCTTTACCACTTCGCTATAAAGATCATTATTTTCTCTAAGTTTTGTCTTGT